>Ga0326512_10000163_pt1 | contig 57843 bp, 47 predicted proteins | sample 1_2617_0518_D_FD_203652 | JGI IMG/M metagenome (GOLD analysis project Ga0326512, IMG submission 203652) | Bovine rumen microbial communities from UC Davis, California, United States - 1_2617_0518 | ecosystem: Host-associated > Mammals > Digestive system > Stomach > Rumen | place: USA...
TGCCCGATGCCTCGAATATGATTTTCGGCATTGTGGTATCAGAGTGGAACCCTGAGATAACAGGTGCCTTGCTAGAAGGCTGCCGCTCTACCTTGGAGAAGCATGGCGCACTGCCTGAGAATATCCATGTAAAGACTGTACCCGGCTCTTTCGAGCTCATCTATGGTGCACGTCAAATGACACTCAACGACGGTTATGACGCCGTCATCATCTTAGGATGTGTCATCCGTGGTGAGACTCCCCATTTCGACTATATCTGTCAGGGAGTCACACAAGGCATCGCCCGCCTGAATGCTACCAATAACATCCCTGTCGTCTATGGATTGTTGACTACTAACGACATGCAACAGGCAAAAGACCGTGCAGGTGGCAGACTCGGAAATAAAGGTGACGAGTGTGCCGTGGTAGCTATCAAGATGGCAAAGTTCTAATGTCTCACTAAATAACGCCAAAGACTATGAAACTAAACACAAGGAAAATGATGACTGTCATCGGACTGATGGCTGCCATGTTGTTTGCCCCTGTATTGGAGGCAAGTGCACAGGACATCCCTTCTATTCCTCGCAAGACAACCACAAAGGCTGTGAATACGAAGAAGGTGAAAAAGAATGCTAACGTAGTATGGGGAACAGAGTACGACTATCTCTCCACCCGCTACATTAACTATGATGACATCAGCGGTTACGATCGTGGACAGATTCGTGTGTTGAAGAATTCCATCTACGCTCGTCATGGACGCATCTTCAAGGATGCCGCCCTGCGTGAGTATTTCGAGCAACAGAGTTGGTATCGTGGAACACGAAAGGAGATTCCTGCAGGAGAGTTTAATAAATATGAGAATGCAAACATTGCATTCCTATTAAAATACGAATAATGAAGAGATTCTTTAAAACAACAGCTGCACTGGCAGGTATGCTCAGTGTGGCTGTTATCTTTTTTACTGCCGTCCCCGCGTCAGCACAACCATCGATTCCCCAAGGAGCACAGATCTTGATGAAAGCCTATCCTAATTTCATCAAGGGTTATGAGAATGGCTATTTACTGATGTCCGACGGTACGAAGATGCAGTATGACGACGGACGGAAAAAGTCGTTCGAGCAGAAACTGGACGATGCCGACCCAGAGGATATGTTCGCCTTCAAATACGACAGGACATCATGGACACCAGAGTATTTGCAGGATGCGGGACGCAGTCGTTGTGAGCTACTCTTCAAGAAGATGTATGGATCCTCGGCTGCGGAAGTCAGGAAACATCTCGTCACCGTCTCCTGGTTTGGGGAAAAAGTTCTTTTTACCCCTATCAACGGAGCTGCTGACAGTCTTCGGGCTGTTGCCAGAGAACTGGAGAAACACCCAGAGCTGCGTTCCTATCTGAAGTCCTCGGGCTCTTTCTACTGGCGTAAGGTCAGGGGTGCCAACCGTCAGAGTGCCCACAGCTATGGCATGACTATTGACATCGCCGTCGCTAAGAGCGACTACTGGCTGTGGAAGAATCCTGGCAAGAAAGAAACCGAAAAAATTGTCTATGCCAACCGTTTCCCCAAGGAACTGATACTGATCTTCGAGAAGCACGGCTTTATCTGGGGCGGTCGCTGGTATCACTATGATACCATGCACTTCGAGTTCCGACCAGAGATATTGATGGCAAATCCATAAGATTACAGCTGCGAGAATTATTATCGTGACTATAAGAAAAGTGTAAGACCATCGCATTGGGCAGGTTTCCTACCCCTTTGCGATGGTCTTACACTTTTTAAAAGATTGTTAGTTATTGCCTTTCATGATGATGTTCACCATTCCTACGATGTCCGTCACGTTCACAAGACCGTCTTTGTTGATATCGGCAGCTTCGATGTTGAAGTCTGCTGAGGGCTTATCCATGATTTTGTTCACAGTTGCCACGATATCTGTTACATTCACCAGTTTATCACCATTGGCATCACCTAAGATAACATCACCGGAACCAGAAGAATTATCCTTCTCGAACTTGAATTTGGCAGCATTCACAATCTTACCCGTCGAATTGTCGATGAGCAGAGCGACAACGCTCAGCTTTAGCTTCTTCTGGATACGGGTGTTACCTTTGATATCAAGCGTGTAGAGATGCTCCATAGCTACATCCTTGGTAATCGTCGCAGGAACACTACCCTCAATGCCATTAAATGGTTCCCATACAGCCACAGGCACATTGTTATAGACGGCATCTTCAATCTTTGAAGGCTTGTTGGTCAATTCTTCCAGATTCTCATCCTTGACAGTACTGCCAGCATAGTAGTTCGACTGCGCCCATTCTGAGGTATTGCCTGTCAACTCGTTTGACAGTAACAGATAACCAATGCGATAGTTGGCGTTGTTGACATTATCGACGAAGGTTGTTGTGGTCTTGACCTTGATAGCCTCTTGGCTTTCGTCTGCCCATTCAGCCTCCACCTCGATACCAGCAGGTACATAGCTGCGTTGTATAGCCTCTATTTCACGACTGATACCAAAGGCTTGATCGCTACTTCCATAATAGGGATCCATAACTTCTCCACGGTTAATCATACAGCTGGGATAGCTTGACACATTCAACTGATAGTTATCCAGAATCATAGGATCACCCGAACCTCCATGAGCGGCAATGGTAATGACATTGTTTCCATAGATTTTATTCAACAGGTTCAGTGCAGGAATGCCTCGAGCACACCATCCGCACCAAGTACCTGTTGCTTCCTCCAAAACAGGAACCACCTTTGGTTTCTTCACCACGGTGACCAGTTTACCAGAGGCTTTCATATTCTCTGTAGTACTTTCATTGGCAACCTCATTGACCTTCGTCAGTGTGAACACCTTATCGCTCTCGCCCGTAGCATCATCAGCTTTGATAGGAACAAGTACCTCGACACTCTTCATGAAGGTAATCGGGTCTTGCAACTCCAGATGATAAGCCGTTGAATGACCACCTGTTGTGATGGAATAGTCGATGCTGGTGATGGGCTCAAGACCTTCTCCCAACATTGTGATGGGAACAGAAACCTCTCCGTTCAGTGCAGCATAAGCCTTACCGAAGTCGGTAGAAGTCACGCTGGCAGCATTCTGTGGGTATTCACCTGCTGCAGGATCCATCTCAATGATATATGTGAAGCTATCCCATCCTGGGGTATTTGCATAAGCTTCTTTCGTTCCATAGGGCACATAGAGTTTGGCTATCTTCATATTGTCACCACTGAACACCATCGATGAAACAGCAAAAGGCTTCTTGATATGGCTTACCACCTTCGTCATCTGGTTACAATAGAGGAAAGCCTCGGGTTCTATCTTCTCCACACTAGCAGGAATTTCAATCTCGGTTAGAGTTGATAGGGTGCGGAAAGCAGAATGAGCAATCACCTTTATATCTTCGGGTATCTTTGTAGTAGAAAAGCCCTGAATAAGGGTGTTGGTAGCTGTCTCAATGATAGCATTGCAGTTGTCGCGTGAGTCATATAAAGGATTGCCCTTATCTATAACGATTGAAGTGATTCTGTCACATGCACCAAATGGGGATCCACCTAAATTAGTGAGTCCTGTTGGCATTTTCACCTTCGTCAAATCTACATCCGCCCAGAAGGCGCACTTTCCGATAGACGTAACGGAATTGGGAATATCAATCTCCTTCAGACCAGGCTTACCGCTAAAGCATAATTCGCCCAAAGCTGTTACAGTAGAAGGAATGACAGTATTAACACAACCAATACAAAGGGTGTTAGAAGCCGTTTCGATAATCGCATTACAATTATCACGAGAATCGAATACAGGATTGCCCTCTTCCACACTTAATGACTTAAGGTTACGGGCATAATAGAATATGTCACGTCCTAGTTTAACAACGGTCTTCGGAAGAACCAGTTCCTCCACACCACTGTCTTGGAAAGCGAATGCGCCAATAGCCGTCAAGTTCTTTGGCAGCACAATATGCTCAAGGGCTGTTGTGGTCTGGAATGCCTCCGCGGGCAACTCATTAGCAGCATTTGCTTCACCAGCTACGATGGTTGCTTCTGAGAGATCAATAGCTGTCAGCATACCATATTGTCCACACATACCCTGTAAGTACATAATATCCTTATCATTGATGGGGCCCACTACCTTAATCTCTTCGATGACATTCTTCTTCTCAGCAGGAATCTTGGTCTCCAGCGTGCCAGCTTCAGTGAGAGTGATGGTATACTGGCGCATAGACTCATACTCTGATTCCTCGATGATCGAGCACTGGAGCAGAGTGAACACATTCCAGCCCGGAGCGGCAGCATAGAGTTCCTTGGTACCGTCGGGCACAATTAGACGGGCATTCTCCTGAATGAAATTAGCAGGTACTCCGTCGTAAACACTATTGAAGGTGTTTTCCGGGATAGCAATAGGCGTTGGATAATGCACTCGATAGGTAGCAGTCTTGGAATATTCAAATATGCTTTGTTCGAAGGTGACAACACTCTGCGGAATATCAATTTTCTTAATATTAAGACGGGCATAAGCACGAGTTCCCAAAGCCGTCACCGTAGACGGAATCTCGGTAGTGGCATTCGAGGCCTGGACAAGTGTGTTGGTAGCGGTCTCGATAATGGCGTTACAATTATCGCGTGAATCATAAAACTTGTTGTCCTTGTCAACGGTAATCGAGGTTAATGAACAATCGAAGAAAGCATGCTCACCTATCTCCTGTACACGGGCTGGGATATATAGATCCTGCACCTTCGTGCTATACGGGAATGCATAGCTACCAATCTTCTTCACACTCTTTGGAAGTACGATGGTCTCCAAATCGGCACTCGTGAAAGCACCATCGCCAATCACCTCCACTCCCTCAGGGATACCCGAAGCCTTACAGCCTCTGACAAGAATGCCTGTGGCCTTTTCGTAGATGGCATTGTTCTGCGAGTAGTACACTGGGTTACCTTCCTCTACTTGAATAGAATTCAACGTACTCAACTCGAAAGCATTACCTGCTATCTTCGTCACTGTCTTCGGTATGATAATCGAAGTAATGCTTGTATTGGCAAATGAACCATAGGATATCTGTTTCAGCGTGTTGGGCAATATGATGTTTGTCAATGTCGAGCAATGCGAGAAGAACCAATCGCTCAAGACATCATCGTACAAAGGCCAATTACCGTCTCCAAAAGTATCTCCACCAACAATACGTGCCTCAGACAGGTCGAGTTTCGACAGACGTCCCTGTGGTCCTTTCTCATATTTGTTCTCAGCCATATCATGGATGACGTCCAAATCCTTACCGCCAATCACACCTGTAATCTTCAGACGACTGATAAGATAGCGTTCTTCTTCTGGGAGCAATGTAGCCAACTGACCTTGCGTCTCCACTTGTACCTCGCGGTAGCCAATCTCTGTTTTCTCGTCGTAGTTGATATCGTTGTTCGAAGCAGGCTGTACACCTACCACTGCATTCTGGTTTTCCGTGAAGTCCATGTTTCCGGGAGTCAAGGCTGTCAAGGCGAAGTAACCGTCCATATTGCCACCCCATCCCCAGTTAATATAGAACTTACCTTCCTTATAACCATGCAGCACGAAAGTGTGACCTGTTTTATTCTTATAACCGCTATAGATGATGGGGCGTCCAAGTTCTATCTCACGATAGAGGGCTTCCTCCCATTCCTCGTCAGTAAACTCATCACGGTCCACTAGGTCGACACCCTTACTGAAGTTAAACACAGAGATCAGTGCTCCAGGAATATTTGTTGCATATGCTGACGATTCATCTGTATTGTAATCCATCAACACCGACTGACCGCAATAGCGCATCAGCCAGGCGATATCATCATCAGACATATTAAACCAATTGAACTTACGAGCAGGCAATGTCTCGAGGTCCAACTGGGGCTTGGTCTCGTCATCTCTGTTAGATGTATAGCCTACAGCAGAACGAACACTATTCAAAGGCCACTGATAGAAATTGATAACCTGTGCCATAGCCGTAGCCACACAACCAGTAAGTGCCTTGGTGCCACCTATCTCAGGACATTGCTGCTGATAGATGCCATCCTGATCCCACTTGGTTGCCATCAAGGGTATGAGTTCCGTTAATGCAGCACTGGCTCTGCGTCTGGCTGCTACACGGGCAGAAGCGGCATTGTCCGTCGGACTGTTCTTCAGCGACTGGGCTATTCTGGCATAGTAGTCAAGGAGCCATTTCACATTGTCAGGCACCTTGGACAAGTTGAGATTACCTTGTTCGGCATATCCCAACACCTCTGGCATGAGGTCATTACCAGCAACAATGACGAAACCTCCATTGTTCTCTACATTAAATACAAAGTAGGCTTTATCGCCGGTAGAGGATGCACGACGCAGGTTTGTCTGCTTGAACTGTTTGCCTTTCATAAACTGTTGGGCTTTCTGAAAGGCTTGCTCTTCTGTCACTTCTCCTGCAAATGACATTAAAGAGAAGAAAAGACTTATCAGAACAATGTATACTTTTCTCATTTTATTATGGGTTTTTGGTTATTATTTATTTTGATTGCAAAGATACAAATAAATAAGCATATAACAAAATAACACCATCATTTTTGTTGTTCCATAGGATGGAATAACTTGTTCCATAGGATGGTAGAATACTTAGTAAGGACGGACTATACCTATTAGAAAAGGCATCTCCATTTGGTTGGAAATGCCTTTTTGTTTATGTAAATCTTTAAAAAAATTACTTCACAATCACCTTCTTGTTGTCGATGATATACACACCCTTTGACAATCCTTCTGTAGAGGTTGCATTCTTGCGAATGATATTACCCTTCAAATCGTAAATCGTAGCAGGTTTGTCATTAGACATCTCAATCTCGTTAATACCAGTACCTCCACTTACAGTCACAGTGAATGCTGCATCACTCAAAGTATGCCCTGTCTCATTTGGCTCAGTAAAGTTAATGGAATGGAGCTTTCCTGAAACCTCTCCTCCTGCCATGTCTGAAGCTGCCTCCACTTTAATTTTGACAAGTTCACCGCTTGTCTCATAGAAAGGTGCATTAGACAAAGAGAAGGCAACAAAGCGATAGTCTCCGTTGTCTAATTTCTCCACAGTCATCGTATGATCTTCCATTCGATCCTCATTTAGAGTGACATCCAACTTGCCCTTTTTGTTTAAGGCAATACTCATGCCCGTAGGCAGCGTAAGGTCGAACTGAAAAGCCGAATAGGCTGTAGAATTAGTCAGATTGATGCTTACCGATTGTTTGTCACCGCCTGCAGTGATAGAGAAGTTGTTAATAAACAACTGGTCCTGTGCCATACTATTCATGGCAGACAGCAGACATACTGCTGCTAAAATCATTAACTTTTTCATATTATTAATCATTTAGTAAAGTTCATTCCATATAGTTACGTTTAAAAGTTTTCTTTCTCGTTTTCCTCTTTGAGAGGAACGGGAGATACATACTCCGTGGGCAAAGATACTAAAAAGGTATAAAACCAACAAATTTTTTCATACTTTTTTTATGCTTCTTAGTCTAAATTGATATTAATAAGGTATAAAGGGAGTTTTTCCCTCTATACCTTATATATAATAGTTAGTGCTTCATTTGCCCCTCTCGGAGGATGTCAGACATCCCAACCTCATCATTACTATTGTTTTTCTCATCATTCAAACTATCGAACAAAACTTTGCCTTCTATTCCGAGATTCTTCAGCATGATACTCTTTCCGCTGAATGCCTGCTTGTTAACATCGGCATCCCTTCTGGAGGCAGTTTCCATGATGATATTTACCATACCCACGATGTCTGTCACGTTTACATAACCGTCCTGGTTGACATCGGCAGCCTCTTCATTGAAGTCTGCTGACGGCTTCTCCATGATGTAGTTGACCGTTGCCACGATGTCCGTCACGTTGACACTGCCGTCACCGTTGGCATCGCCAAGTATAACACTGGAGGCACGGAACTCAAAGTCGGGAGAACCCAACAGGTATGTGAAGTCTGACTCATTGGAGCCTTTGTAATAAACACAGAGCCAGTAGAGGTCGGCATCATCCTGATCGAGTTTTTCTATATCAATATATACTCGCTTGGTGGCACCGGCTGCAATGGTGATATCCTGAGTCGAAGGAGAAGTTATGTAATTCCAGTAGCCGGTAGTGGTACTATGGTACATTTTCACAATCTTCAACTGTCCGGAGAAATCTTCAACACCGATATTCTTAATGTCGCCAAAGAATGTCGCCTTACTCCCTTCGATATATGAGGTGTAAGTAGCATTATCATACTTCATTTCTGGCGTACAGCCATAGTCACCGGTTTCAATTACGTATGTTGTTGGAGTGCGGAACTCGAAGTTGGAATTTCGGCGGAGGAAAATCTCTTTACCCGTAGCGGGGTCAATATAGTAACAACAGATGGTGTAATAGGGATAGCCATCCGTCTTTTCTATAGCGTCACTAGTTGCAACCGCTGTTGACTCTCCTGCCACATAGAAACTCTGTGTGGTAGCGGATTTAATCTGCGTCCAATTGTCAGAGGAATCGATTCCATAGTATAGGAATTTTACCTTTCCGTCAAAGGCACCACCACCAACGTTGGTAATAGAGAAACTTGCTTTGGTTTTTTGGCCATCTACATAATAGATGCTCTTCTCACTATCCCATATCATTGGCGGATCGCATTCCAGACTCTTGAATACCAGAGTGGGCGTGTTAGCATCAACAAACACGAAATTGGGGGTATATTTCAGTGTCACAAAATCACTTTCATTGCCACCCTTATATCCCATGCGAACGAAATACATGTCTACGGTTTCATCTGTACTCTTGGTAATTGTTGTAGAGAAACGTTGCGTACTTCCTGCAGGTATAGTAACATCACGAGTCTCTGGATATGTAGGATAATCCTTATAATACCAATTGTTACCTCCGCCTGCATAGTGAATCGCTTGTTCTATCTTCAATTGACCAGAGAAGTCATCACTGCCCGTATTCGTAATGTCAATAGAGAACGTTGACTCTGTACCATTAATATAATAGATATAAGCATCTGTGTTATATTGAAGAGATGGCGTACCTACTAAATCAGTAGCCTCCAGCTTATAGTCGCCCCCCTCTGCTGCACGGAACTCAAAGTCTGGTGTAGTGGCTAAGAAAGTTTCTTCATCATTGACCAACCAATTCATCTCAACACAATACAGCAAATAATCGCTATCGTCGACTTTATTAATAATCACATCAAAGTTTTGAGAGGCTCCTGGTGCAAGTGTAACAGACCTGACATCCTCTTTATAGTTTTTCCATTTGTCTGCACTTTTCGAATAATACCAATAATTAAATACGATATTGTCATTATAATCCCCATCACCTGTATTTGTAACAGTAAAGTTGGCCGTTGTACTGGTTCCATTTACGTAATATACATCGGAGCTGCTGTCATATTGGATAGCAGGAGTTGCTCCATTGTATGTTCCCGTCAAATTGGGTGCACCACTTCTTCCTCCAATGACCATATTGAACTGATAACCCAGCGGATCAATATTGAAGGAATAGGTACCTGAGGACTTTGGAGTATATTGGAACTCAACAGTACTGGTAGTATTGGGCTCTGCATCGATGAATCCACCACAATACCAACTTCCACTATTAATCTGATAATAAAGGTCGCTGCGTAAAGCCTTCATACCCGTATTCTTGATGTTAATCTTGATGGTCTGTGCTGAGTTTACCGAGAGGTCTCCCACGATTTCATGACTCACTTCCAACTTGGGAACCGCCATCTCCAACGTGTTACCACTGATAGTGAAGTCAACACACATGGTTTCACTGCCAGTAAGGGCATACCATTCCGTTTCACCCTCGTTTTGAGCTATAAATACCAGTTTATATTTGCCATCCGCATAGTTCGCGCCAAAATCTGGAATGATGGACGACCATGAATAATAGTTTACGTTCAAGGATTTATTCGTCCATAGCGTCAGATCCTCTATCGTTTGTCCACTATTGTTTAAGATACGTGCAGACAAATTAAAAGTCTGTGGACCGCTTGTAGAGTTTATAACATAATAAGTAAGACAATTACTCAGGCTGAAATTATCTGTTGAAGAAGTACGCGTGACTGTTGTCTGTGAATATGTCAGGTTGTACATCGACATCTTTTCATAATAGCCAGATGATGTTCCGTCATTCTTCTGAATACCGATACCAGCACCTTGTCCCATGCCATAACCGTCACTGGTAGAGCTGCCGCCGATTCCTTGGTCGTCAGGATTCAATATACGCAGGCGGAAGAAACCATCAGACATACCGCCCCATCCCCAGTTGATATGAAAGAAGTCATCGGAGCCATAGCCGTCACAGACAAAGGCATGTCCGCCACCTGCCGACTGACCACTATAGAGTACCGGGCGGTTGGCTGCTAACTCTGCATAGATAATGTCCTGCCAGTCACTATAACTGTAGTTGACACGATCCAGCCATTTACAGGTTTCTTCTTCGTAGTCGAAATATTTCACGAGAGCAGCAATACAATTGGCTGTTACGGCACCTGATGATCCGTAATCGTCGCAATAATAGTCCATCTGTACCGCCCGACCACAAAGCTTCATCAGGTTGGCGACAGCCTGAGCTTCTGCATCGGTATAGGTGTATTGATTCCAATTGCCATTCTCATTGACCCAGCCATACTTGTCCTTGATGTTGTTCCAATCAATCGCCGTACCTGCGGGGACGGCATCAAGATTGAAACCTCTGGTACCTGAGGTATAAGCAGGAATCTCCGTAGTAGTATTGCTAGGCCACTTATGGTGGTTCATGATTTGTGCATAGGCTGTAGCCACACAACCAGTGGCAGCGTGCTCATCGTTGTAAACCGGACAGTATTGGTCAAAAGGCTCGCCCTGATTCCACCTAGCTTTGATTAACGGTTCAATGCTCGCTTTGGGCGCTCTTCTTGTGGCGCCTTTTACCTTTTCCTGAGGGGTCTTTACCTTAGGGCTTTGCATATGATGGTCATCCAGATACTGGATGCCATCCACATATTCTTGGAGGAAGGCACGCATGTTCTCGGGTATTTTCTCAGCATCGAAAGTACCGGTGGTCGAATAACCCAAGATTTCCTCGGTACGGTCGTCGCCACTGACAATGACATAGCCGCCACCGTCGATATTGAAGATATGCAAATAGTCACGTGCAGCCGAACGGTTGCTAGCCTTCTGAACGCCACTACTCGTGACCTTCATGTTTCTCCGGGCTGTTGTCTGCCCCATCTTGTTAGCGACAAAGTTCATCGCTTTCTGCTTCGCGGTCTCTTGGTCCACTGGACCTGCCATCATCATTGTGCTGATGAAGAGGCTGATAAGAAGTAGGAAGTGTTTCATAAAACTACGTTTTTAGTTAATGATTTTTACACGATTGGTAATTCACAATTACAAAGGTAACAAAAATAAATGAATAATTAAAGACATTGAGAGTTTTTTTTTCTTTTTCAAAGAGAATTGTTTTTTCTGAGCGTGACTGAGATACATTCTCCGTTGCAAAGATACAAAAGAATAAACTAAACAAATTCTGTGAGAGATCTTTTCTCAACACCATTAATAACTGTCTTTTATTCAATGCAGCAGAGGAATTTATAAAAAAACACCATATCCGTTGGGTATTTCCCCGGTTTGCATTATCTTTGCAACACAAATAGCATTCATCTGACAATAACTATAATAGTTATACTATGATACATGCCAATAAAGAAAAAGAAATGAAACAATACAAGGCTTTATAAATATGAGATTTATTTCATGGAATGTAAATGGGCTGAGGGCTTGCGAGGGCAAGGGCTTCAGTGACATCTTCAAAGAGTTGGATGCAGACTTTTTCTGTCTGCAGGAGACCAAGATGCAGGAAGGACAGTTGGACTTACAGTTTGAAGGCTACACCTCCTATTGGAACTATGCCGAGAAGAAAGGCTACTCGGGTACTGCCATCTTCACTAAACACCAACCCCTGAATGTAGAATATGGTATCGGCATTGACCTGCACGACCATGAGGGACGTGTTATCACCTTGGAGATGGATGACTTTTTCCTTGTCTGCTGCTATACCCCTAACTCGCAGGACGGACTGAAACGACTTGAATATCGTATGTCATGGGAAGATGCTTTCCGTACCTACCTGAAGCGACTCGATGCCAAGAAGCCTGTTATCCTGTGTGGTGACCTGAACGTCGCCCATGAGGAGATAGACCTGAAGAATCCCAAGACAAACCGGATGAATGCTGGCTTTACAGACGAGGAACGAGAGAAGTTCAGTGATTTGCTTGCCTGTGGTTTCATTGATTCCTTCCGAACCCTCTATCCTGAGCAGGTCACTTACTCATGGTGGTCCTACCGCTTTCAGGCTCGTCAGAAGAATACCGGATGGCGTATCGACTATTTCGTAACCTCTGAACGCCTGCTTCCACAAATAGCTGACGCAAAGATACACACGGAGATCTATGGCTCAGACCATTGCCCTGTTGAACTGGATTTGAGATAATCGTTGAAAAGTTTAGAGTTAAAAGAGTTAAAAGGAAAGAACCACTAAACAAAATTGTTTGTATCTTTGTCGCGGTTTTCAGAACCACTAAACATGTTTTACTAAAAAGAGAAAGTTATGAAAAAGATTTTATTTGCAGTGATGGCTATGGTTGCCATCGGATTCGCATCATGTGGTAACAAAGCTCAACAAGGTGAGGCTGTAGACAGCACCGCTGCCGCCATTAACACTGCTGACGAAGAGGCTGATGCCGCTATCGCCATGTTGTCAGCAAACCTTGAAGCCAATGATGCCAGCAAGTTCCAGCAGGCTCTTGACGCTGTTAAGGAAAAGATTGCCGAGTTCATTAAGTCTGACCCAGAGGCTGCCAAGCAGTATGTGGCAAAAGTTCAGGGATTCCTGAAGGAGAATGCCGACAAGATCAAGAGCGTTGTTGGTGAGAATGCTACTGTTGCCGCTGCTGTTGCCGCTATTACAGAGGTAGAGCCAGATGCTGTGGTAAGTGGACTGCTCGAGAAAGTTGGTGACGCTGCTACAGATGCTAAGGACGCTGCTGTAGATGCTGCCAACGAGAAGATTGACGAGGCAAAGAAAGCTACAGAGGATAAGGCTAACGAAGTGAAGGATGCTGCCAAGAAAAAGGCTAATGATGCTATTGACAATGCCGCTTCTGATGTCAAAAAAGGTTTAGGACTGTAAAGTAATCGTCGCAAGACACTTATACAAAGCAAAACGACAAAAAGAATTGGAGTTTTAGACTTTTCACTGAATAAAAGAGCCGGTTCGTTGAATTTATTTCACGAGCCGGCTTTTTCTTTCTATTTTTGCATCATCTAATCTAAGTAATAAATAATGAATAAGAAGATGAAAAAGAAGATGATGCCCGTCATGCTCCTGGCAGTCATGACGATGATGACAATGACAACAGCTTGTTCTTCGGATGATCCGTTGAGCAACGACAGTATTATCTATGGTGATGATAACGACAGCAGTGAAGGAAGTTCTTCTGGCAGCAGTTCCACAGGTAGCTACAGTGAGATGAATACCTTCACAATCGCTATCGACAAGACAACGGCAGAACCTGCTTCTGCAGCCACCGCCCAGTATCCAGAGGATGGTGACGCACTTAATACCAACAACTTTGGGACAATAGTGAATATCGACATATCGAATCCTGTAGACCCAGCCGTTGACGGTGTCTCCGTTACGATTGATGGTCATAACGTCACTGTCAATCATGGCAGTACGGAGGGAGTATGCTATGTCGTCACTGGTACCACGACAGACGGTTCACTCATCGTGAAAGGTGATGCATCTTTCGAATTAAACCTCAGTAATGCCAATATCACCAGTGCCACTACCACAGCCCTCGACTTGGAAAGCAAAGGCAATGCCTACCTCGTCGTCAGTGGTACCAACAAGTTGACAGACGGAGCTACGGAAGACCATAAAGGCACTCTTTACAGCAAAGGAAAGCTCCTGATCAGCGGTGATGGTTCTCTGGACGTTTACGGAACATATAAAAACGGAATCCATGGTAAGAGCAACATCGTCATCGACAAAGGTGTCAACCTCTATGTCAAGTCCACAGAGAATAACGGTATCAAAGCAGGTGATGACATGTTCATCAATGGCGGTATCATCAATGTAGAAGTTTCCGCAGACGGTGGTAAAGCTATCAATGGAGACGCAGACGTCACCATCAATGGCGGACGCACGACCGTGATTGCTACAGGTAATGGTACATGGGAAGTAGACGAGACCCTCACCTACGGCGGAGACACCAAGGCTGCCGCAGGCATTGGCAGTGACGGCATCTTCTACATGAATGGTGGAGAGCTGTATGCCAAGGCTACCGGAAGTGGTGGCAAAGGTGTTAAGGCAGACTTGGAAGGATATATCACAGGAGGTAAGATCCGTATCATCACAGAGGGTGGACTTTATTACAGCAATGGCTCTACCGAGAGTCACAACTATACGGGAAATACCGACAACCTGCCAGCAGCCTACACATCCTCACCAAAGGGTATGAAGATTGGAACAAAAGAGGAGGACGGTACCACGACAACGACCTATGGTGTCTTACAAATCTCAGGTGGCGATATCATGATACGAACCAGCGGCAATAACGCGGAAGGTATAGAGAGCAAGGGTACATTTGACGTGAATGGTGGCACGGTCATGGTTTACGCCCATGACGATGCCCTCAACTCCACAGGAGACATGACCTTCACAGGCGGCACAGTTGTTGCCGTTGGAACGAACAACGATGCCATTGATGCTAATGGGAATATGAATATCAAGGGAGGTACCATTATCGCTTGTGGAGCGAATGGCGCAGAAGCCGGTATCGACATCAATGAGCAAAAGAAGCTCTATATCACTGGTGCTTACCTCTTCGCTATCGGAGGACGTGTTGACGGCAACTTAGGAAGTACCACACAGGGTATCATCACCACTACAGGTTCTGTCTCTGCCAATAGCACAGTCAGCATTAGTAACAGCAGCAAGACACTCTATACCTTCACGATGCCACCAGTCACCTATAGCGGCAACAACACCATCATCATCAGTACCCCAGACCTGACCAGTGGTAGCAGCTACACAGTGAAAACGAGCAGCACCTCAACAACGGCGACAGCCTCCAACACCATCAGCAGCGGCGGCATGGGAGGAGGTATGCCGGGTGGTGGTCCTCGTGGCTGGTAACAAACAATAATCTTGCTATCACTACGTTATATGAGATGGATGGAAGAACAGAAAAGACATGAGAATCTGACCTATCTGGCACTGTGGGGAATGCTCTTTGCAGTGCCAGTGCTCAGTCTCTATCTGCGTTCTGTCAATAATCCCGCTTTTGATTTCGAGTGGAAAGAGGTTTTTATGATCTGGAAGCAGTTTGGTATCTACCTCGGCATCTTCCTGATCCATCATCTCTTCCTCGCTCCGCTGCTGGTTTACAAACAACGCCGTGCCCTGTATTTCAGTATCGTTGCTGTCATTATCGGAGGATTCATCGTCTACCAATGCTCTAACCGCCCCTCTGAACGGAGAGCATTTAACCATGAGCCCCCTCCCCATGAACAACGGGAACCGTCACACAGACAGCATCCTCCCCATCCTCACGACTTCAAGGAACACAGACGGCACAGACCTCCTGTGATGGTGGGGCAACATGATATCATCGCCCTCATCATCCTCATCCTGATGCTGGGTATGAATATCGGCATCAAACTCTATTTCAAGTCACGCTATGATACCAAGCAGCTGATGGCATTGGAGAAGAAGAATCTGGAGCAACAACTGGAATATCTCAAATACCAGATTAATCCACATTTCTTCATGAACACGCTGAATAACATCCATGCTTTGGTGGATATCGACCCTGAGAAGGCGAAAGACACTATTTTGGAACTGTCGAAGATGATGCGTTTCGTTCTCTATGAGGGCGACAAGAAGGGGGTACCCCTGAACCGCGAGTTTGAATTCATCCGCAACTATGTCACCCTGATGCGACTTCGCTATACAGACAAGGTCGATGTACAGGTCAACTTGCCTGCAGAGGTTCCCGACTACCAGCTGCCCCCTCTCATGCTCATCACGTTTATTGAGAATGCCTTCAAACATGGAATCAGTTATCAACACGACTCGTTTGTACATGTCAAGATTGAGGTGAGAGATGAGAGGAAAGAGGTTAGAGGAATATGGCTATGCTTCCATTGTCGTAACTCAAAGGCAGAAAAGCCGAACGAAGAGCAAGGCGGTGTGGGACTTGCGAATGTCAGACAACGATTAAATTTACTATATGGAGAAAACTATACACTGAATATACAGGATGAACCTGACACCTATAATGTTGAACTTCAAATACCTCTCACATGATCAGATGTCTCGCCATTGACGATGAGCCGCTTGCCCTACAACAATTGGTGGCATATATCAAAAAGATACCCTTCCTCGAACTAGCTGCCCAGTGTCAGAGTGCGTTGGAAGCCAGGAAATACTTAGAGCAGGAGACGGTGGATGCCATCTTCTGCGATATCAACATGCCCGACCTCAATGGGATGGACTTCGTGAAGTCGTTGCAATACCCTCCTATGATAGTCTTCACCACCGCCTATAGCGAGTATGCCGTCGAGGGTTTTAAGGTGAATGCTGTTGATTACCTCTTGAAACCCTTCGGTTTGCAGGATTTCCAAAGGGCGGCGAATCGGATAAAAGAACGTTTGGAGCCTTCTGTTGCCAACAATCAGGACGACGGCACTATCTTCGTCAAGACCGACTACCGCATTGTGAAAGTCACTGTTGCCGACATCCGTTATATTGAGGGGATGAGCGAGTATCTGAAAATCCATATCGAAGGAGAGAAGCCCATCATCACCCTTCTCTCGATGAAGAAGATGGAAGAAAGGCTGCCAGACACTTTCATGCGCATTCACCGTTCATATATCGTTAACCTCGACAAGATTCAGGAGGTCAATAAGAACCGCATCATCATGGATGCAGATACCTACCTGCCTATCGGAGATTTGTACAAAGAAGCCTTCCAACGTTATCTTGACACGAAATTTCTTGGTAAATAGAAAGAAAGTGTGTACCTTTGTACCTTGGATGAGAAGAATATATTCCTTATTTATATTATGGTTGTCTGTGCTGACGATAAGTGCACAGATGGCAGATCCTGTACATTTCACATCGCAACTGAAGGAACTCGGCAGTGATGAGGCAGAGATCATCTTCTCAGCGAAGATTGATGCCGGCTGGCATGTCTACTCTACCGATCTGAGCGGAGGACCGATTCCAGCCACCTTCAACAAGGTGAAGATGGAGGGAGTGGAGACCGTTGGGAAGTTGAAGCCCAGAGGTAATGAGCAAAAGACCTTCGACAAGCTCTTCGGGATGGATGTACGCTATTTTGAGCATACGGCAACCTTCGTACAGAAAGTCAAGTTCACGAAGGAGAAATACGTCATTGACTGCTATTTGGAATATGGAGCCTGCAATGATGAGATGTGTATGCCTCCTTCCTCCGCAGAGTTCAAGAAAGAAGGAAAGAGACCCACCCCTGACCCCTCCCTGTTAATGGAGGGGAAAGAGGATAACGTCAAGACAGATACTGTTGCTCGTGTAGTTCCTGCTGAGAACAAAGACAGCATCAACAATACAGCAAGTACTGACAGTACCCTTTGGGTGCCAACGCCCCTTCCTCAACAGGGAGCAGAGGAGGGAGGCTCTTTGTTTGCTATCTTCCTCGCAGGACTGTTAGGTGGCTTCATCGCCTTACTCACCCCCTGTGTATGGCCGATCATCCCTATGACAGTATCATTCTTCCTAAAGAGGAACAAGGGAAGGGCGAAAGCCATTCGGGAGGCGCTGACCTATGGACTGAGTATCGTCATCATCTATGTGGCATTAGGACTGTTAATTACTCTACTCTTTGGAGCCAATGCCCTTAATGCCATGAGCACCAACGCTTGGTTTAATATCTTCTTCGCCCTGTTGCTCATCATCTTCGCCGCCTCCTTCTTCGGAGCCTTCGAGTTGACGCTGCCATCCTCCTGGTCGAATAAGATAGACCAGAAGAGTGACCGGACGACAGGAATACTTTCCATCTTCCTCATGGCATTCACCTTGGTACTGGTATCATTCTCCTGCACAGGTCCAATCATCGGCTTCCTCTTGGTTGCCATATCCACCCAAGGAAACATCCTCGGACCCACTTTCGGTATGCTGGGGTTCAGCATCGGCTTGGCAATTCCCTTTGCCTTGTTTGCTCTCTTCCCCTCCCTATTGAAGTCAACACCTAAGTCGGGAAGCTGGATGAACACCATCAAGGTGGTACTTGGATTCATCGAACTCGCCTTTGCCCTGAAGTTCCTGAGTGTCGCAGACCTTGCCTATGGCTGGCGACTCCTCGACCGTGAGGTGTTCCTCGCGATATGGATAGCCCTCTTTGGACTGTTAGGAGCCTACCTGATGGGATGGCTTCGCTTCCCTCATGACGAGCAAGAGCATCGCACCAACGTGCCCCAGTTCTTCCTCGGGCTCCTCTCCTTTGCTTTCACCATCTATATGATACCAGGACTATGGGGTGCACCTTTGAAGGCAATCAGTGCTTTCACACCTCCGATGTACACCCAAGACTACAAGATCATACAGACGACAGTCGTCGAGGCGCCTTTCAAGGACTACGAACAGGGGATGGCTTTTGCCAAGGAGCAACACAAGCCAGTCATCATCGACTTCACAGGTTTTGGCTGTGTGAACTGTCGGAAGATGGAGGCTGCCGTATGGACGGATGAAGAGGTGGCACGTCGTCTCACACAGGACTATGTTCTTATCTCTTTGTATGTCGACGACAAGACCCCTCTTGCCCAACCCGTCGAGGTGGAGATAAACGGTCAGAAGCGCACACTGCGTACCGTTGGCGACAAATGGAGCTATCTGCAGGCGACGAAGTTTGGTGCCAACACACAACCGTTCTATGTGCTGCTCGACCCGCAGGGCACCCCCCTTGCTCCCTCGCGCTCATACGACGAGGATATCCAAGAATACATCAACTGGCTGGATGCCGGATTGACAAAATACAAACCATAAAACCAATAATGATGAGAAGAATTATCACATTTATCATGGTCATAGCATTCGCTATACCATCCTTCGCACAGTTTGAGACCAATAAAAGCAGGAGCCGCTATAACCGCGATGATACAGAACGTTATTACGGACTGCGTCTGGGTATGAATATCGCCAGCACCAGTAGCGAGTCCAACACCTTCGACACCAATCCGCGCAGTGGTCTGGTCATCGGTTTTGCCTATGGTATGCAGCTCTCCAGGAACTATCCCCTTTGGCTGGAGACGAGCCTGTTGTATTCTGAGAAGGGAGGAAAGACCCATCTCAACGACGAGAAGGTGACATACCGTTTAGGTTATCTGCAACTTCCTATAGTAGCGAAATATTGTATCAATCTCGACGACGACCTCTACCTGCTGCCTTTCTTTGGAGGTTATCTCTCTGTAGGTGTCACCGGTAAGGCAAAGAACTATGCCACCAGGGAGTCGGAGAGTGTCTTTGACACGATGAAGCGCTTCGATGGCGGACTGCGTGGCGGATGTGGACTCGAGTATAAGATGATGTATGTTGAGGCCGGGTATGACCTTGGACTTGCCAATATCGCCAAGGACGACTTCGACGCTGTTCATACCCGTTGTCTGTTCATCAATCTCGGCATCAATTTTTAATGTTTAATCTCATTTTTATCTTCACAGATGACCCTTTATCCCCAAATGATCATAGAAGCCCTGCAGACTGTAACGTATGCAGGCACCAAGAAAAACATCGTGGAAAGTGGTATGGTAGCAGACCAGCCTGTCGTTGCCGCTCCTCAGAAAGAGGGCGAGCCTTGGCGTGTCAGCGTCATACTGGAGTTCCCTCGTGACACGGATCCTTTTCTGAAATCGACCGTCAAGGCTGCTGAGGCAGCCATCAAATACCACTGTGGCAAGGATGTTGAAGTCAATATCCAGACAGAGTTCAAGTCAAAGCCCCGTCCAGAGGTGGGTAAGATGCTGCCTGGTGTGAAGAATATCGTGGCTGTCAGCAGTGGTAAAGGTGGTGTGGGTAAGAGCACCGTCTCTGCCAATCTCGCCATCGCCTTGGCACGACTGGGTTATCAGGTAGGACTGCTTGACGCCGATATCTTCGGACCATCGATGCCGAAGATGTTCAAGGTGGAGGACGCACGCCCCTATGCTGTCAATGTGGAGGGTCGTGACTTGATAGAACCCATCGAGGCTTATGGGGTAAAACTGCTCTCTATTGGTTTCTTCGTCTCTCCCGAGACAGCAACGCTATGGCGTGGCGGTATGGCATCGAATGCCCTCAAACAACTCATCGCAGATGCCGACTGGGGAGAGCTCGACTATCTCATCCTCGACACCCCTCCCGGTACCTCAGACATCCACCTCACCCTTTTGCAGACCCTAGCCATCACGGGAGCCATTATCGTCTCGACTCCTCAGCAGGTGGCCCTTGCCGATGCCCGCAAAGGAATCGATATGTATCGCAATGAGAAGGTCAACGTACCCATCCTCGGACTGGTGGAGAACATGGCGTGGTTCACACCTGCCGAACTCCCCGAGAACCGTTATTACATCTTCGGGAAAGAGGGTTGTAAGCAACTGGCGGAAGAGATGAAGGTCCCCCTACTCGCACAAATCCCATTGGTACAGGGCATCTGCGACAGTGGCGACCAAGGTACGCCTGCCGCTCTTCATAGCGATACAGCTACCGGCATCGCCTTCATCAACCTCGCACAGTCGGTCGTCACCGTTGTCAACAAGCGCAACCGTGAACTGCCAAAGACACAGATTGTAGGGGTAAAATAAGTTGTTGTGATTATTTCATTTACCTGTTGACTGGAGTCGGCAAACCTGTTGACTGGAGTCGACAGACCTGTTGACTGGAGTCAGCAAGTCGGTTGACTGGAGTCGGCAACCGATTAGGATGCTTCTAACAACTGCAAAGGCAGCCTCTTCAACATGCGAGCAACGGCTCTTCAACACACATACAACGGCACTTATCAAGCGATGCCTATTCTGTTATCTTCGACGCACGCTTATGTTTCAGGAACTTCAGACGCTCCATAGCGAATTGGCGAGCCATATAGAACTGGAAGCGATAGACACAGAGAGTCACTGCGAAATAACACAGAGCCTGTATCCATAGGATGCGCAACTCCGGCATCACATCACTGAGGTCGGCACCCATCGAGTTCAGACGGATATAGGCACGGGCACCGAAGGTAGAAGGGAACAACCAGGAGACACCCTGCCAATAACTCGGGATGCTCGACTGTGGCCATGAGACACCGGTGAGGAACAATAACGGCACCGAGACGAAGACAACAATCAGCATCACATTCTCACGATACTTGACGGTACACGACACCATCATGCCGAAGAAGGTACAGGCGAGGATATAGGGCACCATCAGGCATAGCAAAGAGCCTGCCGTGGCAAGTTGCGGGAAGTGGAACAGCCGTGGGACGGCAACGGAGAGCCATGCACCCATCACCATGAAAACCATCAGGTAGCACATCGACTTACCCAGCACGATCGGGAAGGTATGCTCATACCGCGAGTCACCGACAGGGATGAGGGAACGGTACGGGTTCTCATCACGTGCCGTACCCGCAGAGAGTCCGATTCCCAGCACAAGGGTCTGCTGCAGGATCAGCATCAGGACGGCAGGGAGTATGGAAGAGCCATAGCCACCGGCGGGACTGAAGATGGGCACATCCTCATAGTCGAGGGGACGGGTGGCAATAGCCTCCTCACGAGCCGTATAACGACCACCCAGCATCGTCTTCAACTCATTACCCATCTCCATGGTCACCATCTGTGCCGTCTGGAAGACAGCCTTATAGGTGAGCATCAGACTCATGTCGCAATAGACGCTGACAACCCCTCGTTTCAATCCATACACATCCTCGGCGAAACTGCTGGGGATGAGATAGATTCCCTTGACGAGCTGTCGGCTGACCAGTGATTTCGCCTCATCCAGGTCTTGGGCATAGTATTTCACATGGACATCAGGAGAGGCGTCGCACATCCGGATGAACTCGCGGGACAGATGACTGTGTGACTGGTCAACCACACAGACTGGTACCTCACGCACCACCTCGTTATTGTATATCCATGAGTAAAGCAACGGATAGACCAACGGCACGAAGACGAAGAAGATCAGCACTCCCTCATCCTTCACCACCTGCGTCATCTCCTTACGCCAGATGTAGCAGGCATCCTGCAGTCCTATATATAAGTTATGGAATATAGACATAGGTCAGCATCGCATTCTTAATCTTCTTGACTACCAGCCATGGCAGCAACATGAAAGCCGCCAAGGCAGCAAAATGGAACCACGACTCAATGAGCGGGAATCCGTTTAACACACACGTCTGGTACATCATCCAGTAATGACGCAAGGGGAACAGCCATGACAACGACTGCAACGCACTGTCCATGCCCATCACCGGGAAGGCACTGCCTGCCATGGAGATACTCAGCACCGCCCATAGGGAACAGATACTCATCGACATGCGGAGCGAGGGCATCAGACCAAAGGCGAAGATGCCGAAGCCCTGGGCTGACAGCACCTGCATGAGTCCTAAGAGTATCAGCATCCACGGACTGCCCAGATGGGGGAATCCGAGGTGATAAAAGACATACCACTCATAACCGAAGACGATGGCGAGCCAGATGATGGTCTGTGGCAGGAACTTTCCCAACAAAGCCACCGTGATATTATTATCTGCCATCTCCATCCATTTCTTACTAGTGGCAAACTTCAGCTCCGTACCAATGGAATAGGCGGAGATCAGGAAGATAAACAGCATGATAAGACCCGGCACCATCATCGTACTCAGATAGGCATTATAGTTACTCCATGGGTTGGCTATCATATGGAGGTCGACCGTGATAGGCTGTAACAAGGTCTGTATCTGCTTATCGGTAAGTCCCTTGGCACGCATGGTGGCTTGTCCGAGTGCCGCAGAACCGAGTGTCGAGATCGTCTTCAGATCCTTCATCAGCATCGAGCCTGCTGTCAGTGTGGTATAGCTGTAATAATAGGATATCTTGGGTTGTCTGCTGGCAACCAACTTATCCGCAGTACCTTTCGGAATATACAGGAACCCGTAGATCTCATTGCGCTGGATGGCACGACGTGCCTCTGTCATACTGGGATAGTGGGCAACGACCTTCGACATCTGGAAACCATCCAGCTTACGGGTGAGGGAACGGGACATAGAGGTGTTGTCCAGATCGACGACACCCACCGGCAGACTCGTCGGCAAGCCCTCGTCCAACATAGAGGTAAAGAAGAAGATCACCAGTATGGGGAACAACACCATACAGAAGCGGTAGATATGATTCTGGCGCAGAATCAGCAACTCCCGCAGCATGATCTCGTATATCTGTCTGAGATACTTCAATTCCTCAATTATTTAATAATCAGCGACATACCGGGACGCAAGCCTTCCATCGGTGCTACTGGACGAGCCTTGACCTCAAAGGTCTTCAGGTCATACTGACCATTCGTCTTGGTAGCCTTCCAGACAGCATAAGAGCCTTGGTCCTTCATATAATAAACCTTCATCTGTATCGTCTTGTTGAAAGCAGGGACAAAAGCGTCAAACGTCTTTCCGACAGCGAGTCCGTTCAACTGGTCCTCACGGACGTTAAACGTGCCCCACATATCTTTCATCACAGAGATATTCATAATCGGAGAACCAGTACCTACCAGCTCACCCACCTTCGGGAACACATCACTGACCTCACCTTCCATCTGGGCTATCTGAACAGTCTCATGGATATAGGAGTTCACTTCGTTTACGGCACCCTTGGCACGACCTACCTGAGCGGCAGCAGCCAGCTTGTCCTCACGACGTGCACCATTACGAGCCATATCATACTGGCTCTCAGCAGCCTTTGCCTGAGCCTCCATCGCTTTGTAATTGGCGTAAGCCTCATCCCTTTTCTGGGCACTCATCACTCCCTCGTCAAAGAGACGCTGGACACGATGGTACGACTTCTCGGCGATCTCCAAGCCCGCCTTTGCCTGTTGCATCAGGTTATAGGCTCCACGTATCTGTTCCTCACGGGCACCATTCTGTGCCTTCAACTCCAATGCGGCAGCAGCATTCTCCGCACTGCGTGCCTGTTCCATCTTCGCCCGGACCTCCGGGGCATCGAGAATGGCAAGGGTATCACCCACTTTCACGAAGTCACCTTCTTTCACACGGATCTCCAAGATACGACCAGGTACCTTGCTAGATACACGATACTCACTCACCTCTACTTGTCCTTGTATCAGTTCCGGATCACGCCCTAAGGCAAAAAAACCGATCAGAGCTACAATGGCAACTGCTGCCGAGAATCCTAAAATGGCAAGCAGGATGTTGTTATGTTGCGTTTTTGCTGACATATATTGTATTTTTTTCGAGATTACGATATTCCTATATTATGATGTTATTGCAATGTTCCCATTGCTTTCTGCAGGTTCACCTGACTGAGTTTGACATCTATCTCTGCGTCTATTTTCTGTGACTGTGCCTGAAGCCATGCTGTCTGAGCCTCCATCACAGTGGTAGAGGAAATCACTCCCTCATGGAAGCCCAGGTTTGCAGTACGCAGATTCTCATCGGCTTTTTCCGTGTTCTTCTTTGCCATCTCCAATCTCTTGAAAGCCTCATTCACATGGAAACTGCTCTGGTTCACCTGCAGCTCTATCTTCTCACGAGCCTCAGCAAGTTCGAGGTTGGCAATAGCTGTGGCACCTTTTGAGGCACGTACCTTGTAAGCAACATCACCCCAGTTCCATATAGGCACACGAACCAGCACACCTACATTCCAAACACCAGCGAACTTACGCTCGAAACCATTGAACACGTTGGGATTTGAGACAGCATAGCCACCCGTCAGCGCTACCATAGGCAGATTACCAGCTTTAAGGATATTAGTAAACTGACGACTCATATCCACCATATTTTGTAATTGGCGTAGTTCCGGGCGCATCACTGCCACCTGGTCCATATCAACCTTGGTTGTCAGGTTAGAAGTAGACAGGTCGTCTGCATCCTCATCCGCCAAGGTCACCTGATTACTCATCGGCATCCCACAGAGCTGACAGAGTAACATCTTCGAGAGTGTCAATCCGTCATCCACCTTCATCAGCGTCATCTCTGCCTCATTGACTTTCACGCTGACACTCAGTCCTTCGGAACGGGTGGCAACACCCTCTCTGATCATCTTCTGAACATCCTCATCAAGTTTTCTTACAAGATCCAAGTAACCCTGTGCCAGCTTTTGCTTGTGTTTCAACGAGACCACCTGCCAATAAGCCTGGTCTATCTGATAAAGTGTAAGCTGACGTTTAGCCTCCGTGGAGTTGGCAGCCAACTCCACACCGATGTCAGCCATCTTGTTCATCGCAATAATAGCGCCACCCATGAAGACGGGCTGCGTCACCATGATAGCACCAGCGAACACATTACGAGTATCTGTACGAAATGCGTCAACGACTCTCTGACCGGCACCGTTCCCCAAGGCACCCATTGAACCCATCACAGAATTTAACTGTTGTTGGAGTCCCTCTGGTGTAATACCCGTCATCTCCAAGATATTCCAGATACCTTGGGGTATCTTACCTATTACCTGTTCAGCCTTTTCTGATGCTGAAGTGGCAAACGTCGTGCCGATATTCGACAAAGCGTTTTTCTGCTCATCATTCAACAAGGACATCTCCTTACTGGTCCACTCGTAGCCACCCAACGCACTGACATGTGGCAAGTATTTCGTCCGCGCCGACTTACGCAGGTTGGCTGCTACCTCTTGCTTAACCCGTGAGACACTTAACTGCTTATTGTTGCGCAACGCCATCGCACGACAACTGTCCAGTGTCAATGTCTGCTGCGCAAGAGCTGGTGTCGTCAAACAAGCAAACAGAGAAAAAAATAAGGTCTTATTCATTTTCTATTTCTCAAGTTCTATAGAGCGGGAACCTATCTCATGACCATCGGCAATGACCTGGACACGATAAGTTCCTGGTATTAATGTCTCTTTCTTAGCAACATAGAACTCCATTGGAGTCTCCTCACCAGTATACTCGATGTTTTTGGCTGCCGTGAAGTCTACTTGCTTATCCTCAAAAGCGCATTTCCCTGTCGCATTCAGTACACTGCCTGTTGGCGTAAGGATACGTACATAAACCGAACGCATACCATTTGATGCCGTCACATTACGAGACAGGACGAAACGCACCTTCATTTCATTGGTGGAACCGCCAATCTTATGAGGATGCTTCACACGATCCTTGGTCTTTGACGACAATGCCCCTTTGGTAATCATCATGATATCGATATTCACAGCATTTAACTGGGCGGCAATAGCCACTTTCTCCGAGAGCGTTGCATTATCGGAGGACAATGCCTGATTCTGCAGGTTACTCTCCTCCAGTTCACTGCGCACCCTGCTATTCTCATCCTGTAACGCTTGATTCAGGCGGTTCAGGGAGTCAATTTCCAAAACATAGCTACGCAAGACAGCACGTACCGAAGCTAACTCTTTCTTCAAGCGAGTAATCTCCGCCGCATCCGTAGCTTTAGTATTCTTCAATTCCTGCAGTAACTGTTCCGTACGTTCTTGCTCACGGGTCAGCTGGGCGATGATGGAGTCATTGTTGATTCGTGTCTTCATCTCACTATACTGATCAGCAAACTGCCGATACTCGCCTTCCATCTCCTGTTTGTCGAGCACGGCAAGTTCCTCCATATCCCGATTCGCCTGGGTCTGCTGACTAAGACTATAGGCAAGATACGCCACACCAGCTACCAGTAAAACGATAACCGCCGTGAGAGCAGATATGATTCTTTTATTCATCTTAGTTATATTAAAAACTGTGCAAAGATAGGACTTTTCGACAAAACAACAAAGTTTTTTTGTTTATATCTATTGGAAGTTTAAGATTTATTTCATATATTTGCAAAATAATAGAACTAGGAAACGACAGCCTATGGATAAACAAAGTTTCTGGTATAGGGCTTTCGACCTCTACTATGATGGATTTCGGAACATGCGACTAGGGAAAACGCTTTGGACGATTATCCTTATTAAATTGTTTGTTATATTTATCATCCTGAAGATCTTCTTCTTTCCCAATTTCCTAAAGACTCACGCTGAGAAAGGCGGAGAGTCTGATTTCGTGGCTACGGAGATGATAGAACGGGCGAATCAATAAATTAAAATCATACAGATATGAATGACTTATTATTAAACATTGACACAGGTGCCATCAACTGGGCGAGAGCACAATTTGCCCTGACAGCAATCTATCACTGGCTGTTCGTACCCCTGACATTGGGACTTGCCGTCATCATGGGTATTGCAGAAACCTGCTACTACCGTACAAAGGAAACGTTCTGGAAGGACACGGCTAAGTTCTGGCAGAGACTCTTCGGTATCAATTTCGCCATGGGTGTTGCCACAGGTATCATCCTCGAGTTTGAGTTTGGTACCAACTGGAGCAACTACTCCTGGTTTGTGGGTGACATTTTTGGTGCCCCCCTCGCCATTGAGGGTATCCTCGCCTTTTTCATGGAGTCCACCTTCGTTGCCGTCATGTATTTCGGATGGAATAAGGTTTCAAAAGGATTCCATCTCGCCTCCACTTGGCTCACAGGTTTGGGAGCCACGATCTCTGCATGGTGGATTCTCGTTGCCAATGCCTGGATGCAACATCCTGTGGGCTGCGAATTCAACCCCGATACGATGCGTAATGAGATGGTCGACTTCCTTGCTGTAGCCTTCTCACCCTTCGCTGTGGGAAAGTTCTGCCATACCGTCATCTCCGCATGGATTATCGGTGCCGTATTCGTCGTTGCCGTATCCTGCTGGTATCTGATGAAGAAACGTGAACTTCGTCTTGCCAAAGAGAGTATTAAAATCGCTGCCGTCGTAGGACTCATCGCCTCACTAGGGGCAGCTTTTACCGGTCATATCAGCGGACAGCAGGTCGCCGAATACCAGCCTATGAAAATGGCTGCCATTGAAGGACTGCATGATGGAGGCACAGAACAGGGACTTGCCATCATTCCAGGTATAGAGGTTCCCTATGCCCTCAGTATAATGGCGACAAACGACCCCAAGGGGTATGTTCCTGGTATCAATGACATCCTAAATGGCTATACGACACCCGATGGCAGGAAAGAGCCCTCCGTCGACGAGAAAATCGAACAAGGAAAAAAAGCCATCACTGCACTCGCCGCTTACCGCAAAGCGAAGAAAGAGGGTGTTAGTCAAGAAATAACCAATTTCCAATTGTCAATCATCAATTCCAATATACAGTATATGGGCTACGGCTATGTGAAGGAAAAGAAAGACATCGTACCTCCAGTACCCATTAATTTCTGGGCTTTCCGTATCATGGTGGGAACGGGATGCCTCTTCATTCTCTTCTTCGGTGTCCTGACACTGATCGTCTACAAGATCCCATATATCACCATCATCACCCGACGGTTGCTTGCCACTTTTGGAGTCATCCCTGAGACGGGAGCCGACAACAACGATATTGCCGGACTTCCCGCATGGCATTATTGGTTTGCCATCTTACTTGTCCCACTGGCATATATCGCCTCGGAGAGCGGTTGGCTGGTTGCCGAGTTCGGGCGTCAGCCATGGACTATTCAGGACATGTTGCCTACCTGGGTCGCAGTCAGTGACATCAATGGCAATGCCGTTGCTCTCACCTTCTTCCTGTTCCTCTTTCTCTTTACACTCATGCTTGCTGTAGAAATCAGCATCCTCTTGAAGCAGATCAAAAAAGGACCAGAGTATTCGGATGAGGTTTAGGGTTTTATTTTATGGTTTAAAGTTTAGAGAATATGACATACGAATTCTTACAGCATTACTGGTGCTTTGTTGTAGCACTGCTAGGCGCCCTGCTAGTTTTCCTGCTTTTTGTTCAAGGAGCCAACTCTTTGGCAGGCAGTCTTGGATATACAGAAGAAGGCCGTCGACTTGTCTATAACTCCACGGGGCGTAAATGGGAGTTTACGTTTACAACCCTTGTCACTTTTGGTGGAGCTTTTTTCGCTTCTTTCCCCCTATTCTACTCTACCTCTTTCGGAGGAGCCTATTGGCTATGGATGCTTATTCTGTTCACCTTTGTGCTACAAGCTGTCAGCTATGAGTTCCAGAATAAGATAGGCAATTTCCTCGGTCCCAGGGTATTCCAGTTCTTTCTGACCCTTAATGGTATCATGGGACCATTACTCTTAGGCGGAGCCGTTGCCACATTCTTCGAGGGTTCCAACTTCATCATCGCCAAGGACAATCTAATAGATGCGGGGTCGTTTACACCTATTATCAGCCGCTGGGCAAACGCCTCTCACGGACTTGACGCCTTGCTCAACCCATGGGTACTTGTCTTCGGTTTTTCCGTGGTCTTCCTTGCTCGCATTCTGGGCATTCTCTATATAATGAATAACATCAACGATGAGGACATTCGTAGCCGAGGCAGTGTACGCCTCCTCGGAGCTGCTGTACCATTTCTCATCCTTTTCGTTGCCTACCTCGTTCATCTGTTATTGAAAGATGGTTATGCCTGGAATCCAGAGACGGGAGTCATCTTCATGGAACCTTACAAATATTTCCAGAATCTCATGGACATGTGGTATCTCCTCATCCTGTTACTGATCGGTGTGATCCTTGTACTCTTTGGTATTGGAAAGACGATTGTATCGAAGGACTATATTGGAGGCATCTGGCCTGCTGGTATCGGCACTGTTCTCACCGTATTAGCACTTTTGCTCTGCTCGGCATGGAACCATACCGCATATTACCCGTCAACGGCTGACCTCCAGTCGTCACTAACACTTGCTAATTCATGCAGCAGTGAGTTTACGCTACGTACCATGTTCTATGTCTCCTTACTTGTCCCATTTGTCCTTGCTTATATCGTCTACGCATGGTATGCCATTGATAAGAAGAAGCTCGATAAACAGGAGATCATTGATGACCATGCATATTAAAACAGAACAATTATGACACCAACAGAACAACGTAACCAACGGTTAGGCACTAAGATGATCCGTCATCTGGAGCGTCGCCATTTTGAAGCATATTATTGCGCCACCGGCAAAGAAGCCGCAAAGAAAGTCAGCGAACTGATTCCTGACGGTAGCAGTGTCACATGGGGTGGCACCATGACCGTCCGCGACCTGGGTATCCCTCAGTTATTGAAAGAACGTGACACACTAGATGTCTGGGATCGAGACCTGGTGGAGACTGCGGAGGAGAAGCAAGAGATGTACTATCGCGCTTTTCATGCAGACTATTACCTTTCATCGGCGAATGCGATCTCTGAGGATGGCATTATCGTAAATATTGACGGTAATGGCAACCGCGTCGCTGCCATCACATGGGGACCGAAACATGTTATCTTTGTAGTGGGCATGAACAAAGTGACGCAGGACGTGGAGGCTGCACTCAAACGAGCGAGGAGTACGGCAAGCCCCATCAATGCTTCTCGTTTTGACATCAACACCCCGTGCCAAATAGATGGTGTGTGCCATAACTGCAACTCTCCACAGAGTATCTGTAACTACGTCCATTTCCTTCGAAATAGCAGTAAACCGGGACGCATTATTGTCATTTTGGTAGGTGAAAATTTAGGTTATTAGCCTATTTATTTGTACCTTTGTCGTCCAAATGATAGTTTGTATTGCAGAAAAGCCCAGTGTGGCGAAGGATATAGCCCGTATTATCGGAGCCACCAGCAGCCACGACGGCTATATGGAAGGTAATGGTTATCAGGTGACATGGACGTTCGGTCATCTGTGTACACTGAAAGAGCCTCATGACTATACACCAATGTGGAAGTCATGGAGTCTGACATCACTGCCGATGATACCAGAACGCTTTGGTATCAAGCTCATCGACCAACCGAGTATCAAGAAACAGTTTGCTATTATCGAGAGTCTCATGCAGAAGGCTGACCGTATCGTCAACTGCGGTGATGCCGGTCAGGAAGGAGAACTCATCCAACGTTGGGTGATGCAGAAGGCTGGTGCCAAGTGTCCAGTCAGCCGTCTATGGATATCATCAATGACGGACGAAGCTATCAGCGAGGGATTCACTCAACTGAAAGACCAGGCAGACTATCAACCACTTTATATGGCTGGGCTCTCCCGTGCCATAGGTGACTGGCTCTTAGGCATGAACGCCACCCGTCTCTACACCTTGAAATACGGACAGAACAGACAAGTGCTGAGTATCGGACGAGTACAGACCCCAACCCTTGCCTTGATTGTTAATCGCCAGAAAGAGATTGAGAACTTCAAGCCGGAGCCTTATTGGGTGCTTGCCACCGTTTATCGCGATACAACATTTACGGCAACCAAAGGGAAATTTACCTCCAAGGAGGAGGGAGAACAGGCCTTCGCCACCATCGAGGGAAAGCCTTTCGTAGTGACAAAAGTAGAAAAAAAAGAGGGAAAAGAACAACCTCCACAGCTTTACGACCTTACCTCGCTGCAAGTTGACTGCAACCGCAAGTTCGGGTTCTCCGCAGAGATGACCCTCAACCTCATTCAGTCGCTCTACGAGAAGAAATACACCACCTATCCCCGTGTAGACACACAATATCTCTCTGATGACATTTACCCCAAATGTCCGCAGACACTCAACGGTCTCTACCAAACGAAGTTTGCTGGTGTTGCACCCTATGCCGAGTTCATCAAACCCATTGGCGGTAAAGCATTGAAGAAGTCGAAGCGTGTCTTCGACACGTCAAAGGTAACCGACCACCATGCTATTATCCCTACTGGAGTCATACCGCAAGGGCTATCAGATGCCGAACAGAAGGTGTTCGACCTTGTGGCAAGACGCTTCATCGGTGTCTTCTTGCCCGATTGTAAGTTTTCCACTACTACCGTTCTCGGAGAAGTGGATAATATCGAATTCAAAGTAACAGGGAAGGAAATCCTTGAACCGGGCTGGAGGGTCGTCAGGGACAAATTCTCTGAGAACTCTGAGAGCTCCGAGAACTCTGAGAACTCTGAGAAAGAAGAAAAGACCCTCCCCACCTTTATCAAAGGTGAGACTGGCGACCACCAGCCAACTCTTACGGAGAAATGGACGACACCTCCACCTTATTATAATGAGGCATCTCTACTCCGTGCCATGGAGACTGCGGGTAAGTTTGTGGAGGACGAGACTCTCCGTGCAGCCATGAAGGAGAATGGTATTGGACGACCTTCCAGTCGTGCCAGTATCATCGAGACCCTCTTCAAACGCCATTATATCAGACGAGAGCGCAAACGCTTGGTAGCAACACCCACAGGTATCGAGCTCATCGAACTGATTCGCGAGGAACTGCTTAAGAGTTGTGAGCTCACAGGTATCTGGGAGAAAAAACTGCGTGACATCGAACACCAAAAATACGATGCAGGACAGTTTATCCAGGAACTGAAAGACCAGGTTACCGCCATCGTCAGTGATGTGATGCACGATCCAACCAACCGCCGCATCACCGTCATGTCACCTGAGGAGGAGAAAAAGAAAAAGAAGAAGAAGGATTGATAGATAAATCTTAACAAGAATTATTATCTAATCCTTATTTACAGTCTCATTGAAGCGATCTAGGAGCCATTGCTTCTGTTCGGCAATGGTCATATGACTATTGTCAAGTTCGATGGCATCATCGGCTTTACGCAGAGGAGATACCTCACGATGGGAATCGATATAGTCACGTTCCTGTACGTTCTTGAGAATCTCGTCGTAGTCAGCATCCATCCCTTTCGCCTTCAGTTCGTCATAACGACGCTGGGCACGAACCTCGGCAGAGGCTGTGACATATATCTTCAATTCTGCATGAGGGAACACAGTAGTTCCGATGTCACGACCATCCATCACCACACCTTTGTCCTTACCCATCTGTTGTTGCTGTGCCACCATTGCCTCACGGACAAAACCAAGAGTGGCAATAGGACTGACACGACTACTGACCTCCATCGTACGGATGTCGTTCTCTACGAGTTCGCCATTCAGATAAGTGTCGGGCCGACCTGTCTCTGGATTGAACTTAAAGGAGATGTTAATCTCTGGCATACGGTGACGCAACTCCTCTTCGTTGATTCCATCTGCTGTAAACAATCCGTTACGGAGAGCAAAGAGTGTAACACTACGGTACATCGCACCAGTATCTACATAAACATAACCCACCTCACGGGCAAGGTCTTTTGCCATAGTACTCTTACCACAGGAAGAGTGACCATCAATAGCTATAGTAATCTTTTTCATCTATTATCGATTTTTCGTTATAACGAATAAGTCGCATTAATCAATATCGATGATGCGGAGACATGGTATTTCGCATAAGCCACATTAAGTTTGAAACGCTTTAGTGACAATCCAGCTCCGACAGAGAGTCCTGCTCCATGACTGCTACTGCCGTCTCCGTCACTGACTTTCATCTCATCACGACGACGGAAGTTATAACCACCCGCAATATATATGCTTTCACCTATAAACACATCAACACCGAGTGCCACATGCTGGATAAAACTGGTATCCCAGCGATTGAGACGGGAGAAGGTGGCTGAGAAGCGTATCGGTGCGGCATTCAGTCGCTTGGAGACACCTATCAACAAATCCAGGGGGATCTTCTCGTACTCATCTTGATAAGCTTTCACCTGTCCTCCAAGGTTCTTTGCCACAGCAGATATCGACCATCCTCGTTCCTCATCAAAGTAATTCAGTCCTAAGTCAGAAGCAATACCAATAGAGTTATAACCTGCTATTGATGAGGACACAAAACGCAAGGTAACACCACCACTCCAACGGTTACTGAGTAGATAGGCGAATGTGCCTGCCACCGCAATATCCTTGGCAGAGAAGTCTCCTAACTCGATATTGTCAGGTGTCATCTCTTTCATACTGCCATAGTTCATATATTGTGCACTGACGCCCCATGTAGCACGCTCGCCCCAAGCCTTGATAAAGGAGGCTGATGCCGTTTTGGCGCCTTCCATATAAGTCATGAAGTTGAGGTTGATACTCTTGTCTGCGGTATTACAGATCAAGGCAGGATTATGAAAGATCAAGGTAGGATCGTCATCGTCAATCGTGACATTGTCACCGCCCAGAGCCGCCACATGAGCACTGACAGGCAGTCGCAGGAAGGTGAAGACCTCCTGACTCTCTTGCGCCTTCATCATGAGCGTGAAAAGGATACCGAAAAGGGCAAAAACGACTTTTTTCATCTAATAATTCCTAAATTCAGCGCAAAGATACTGCTTTTTTCAAAATCTCTGGCTAACTTTGCAAAATAATAACGCACAATATTTGTATTTATTGCCAACGACATGGAACAAAAGAAGACGCCACAGGCTGATATGGAACAGCAACGCACCACAGGATTCCTTCTGGGATTGGTATTGGTGCTTGCCATGCTCTTTGTCGCTTTGGAATGGAATAGTGTGGAATCGTATGAAGACGAGGCGACACTTGACCTAGACGAATTAGTACATGAGGACGAGATGATTCCTATGTCGATAGAGGAACAACTTTCCCAGTTGGAGCCGGACAAATCACAACCTAAAGAGGCAGAGCAACTACGTATCGTGGATGATAATGTGGAGCTACAACCTCAAGAGGAACAGGTGGCTGAGGCAGAGGGTGAAGGAGAGGATGAGATGCTATTGAAGGAATTACAAGGTGAGGAGGAGCCTAAGGCGATAGCACCAATGGGTATCGACCCAGAGGATAACCCGTTGAAATTCCGCTTGGTGGAGGATCTGCCTCAATATCCTGGCGGTGCTGTGGAATTCATGAAATGGTTAACAAAGAATCTGCAATACCCCAAACTTGCCCAAGTAAAGAAAACGCAAGGGAAGGTCATCGCCCATTTCTATGTAGAGAAAGACGGTTCTATTACAGGGCTCAAAATCGTACAGTCGCTCTCCAGGGAGTGTGACAAAGAGGCTTTACGAGTCTTGGGCATGATGCCAAACTGGCAACCAGGTGTGCAGAACGGTCAACCTTGTCGCACGAAAGTCAGTATTCCTATTGTATTTAAATTATAAAACTATGATAAAGACATCCCATGACATTCTGAAGTCTGTCAATGACTTCCTAGACCAACTTCCCTATGAGCGGAAGCCCCAGTCCCTGTACGACCCCATCCGTTATGTACTGTCAATCGGCGGCAAGCGTATCCGTCCCGTGCTGATGCTAATGGCTTACAACCTTTATCATGAGGATCCAGAGGCAATCCTAATGCCCGCTTGTGGACTGGAGACCTACCACAACTATACGCTACTGCATGATGACCTCATGGACAATGCAGACCTCCGTCGTGGTCATGAGACGGTACATAAGCATTGGAATGCCAATAAGGCAATCCTCTCTGGTGATTCTATGCTGGTACTAGCCTATCAGCGTATCGCACAAGTACCCTCAGACAAGCTAGAGGCTGTCCTCGAATGTTTTACGGAGACAGCATTGGAAATCGGCGAAGGGCAGGAGTACGATATGGCATTTGAGACTCGCAATGATGTTTGTGAAGAAGAGTATATTGAAATGATTCGTTTGAAGACATCTGTGTTACTTGCCTGTGCCACGAAGATTGGTGCCATCCTTGCTGATGCCCCGGAAGAGGATATCGTCAACCTGTATAAGTTTGGCGAGCAGCTAGGACTTGCCTTCCAGTTGCAGGACGACCTTCTGGATGTCTATGGCGACTCCAAGGTATTTGGCAAGGCGATAGGTGGCGATATCGCCTCCAACAAAAAAACCTATATGCTTATCAATGCCTATAATCGTGCAGATACTAAGCAGCGTGCGGAACTGACTCGCTGGATAGAGGCGAAGACCTTCAATCGTGAAGTCAAGGTGACTTCTGTCACACGTCTTTATGATGAAATTGGTATCCGTCAACTCTGTGAGGAGAAGATTAATTATTATTTCCTACAGGCAGCCCTGTGTCTGGAGAAAGTGAATGTTCCCGAGGAGCGTAAACAGGCTCTCCGCCAGTATATGGACGAGTTATTGCATCGCAACAAATAAGCTCATCGACAAATGCCAACAGTTCATTATATTGATACTCACTGTCACCTGGATGGCGAGGAGTTCCACGATGACCTGGACGCTGTCGTTCAGCGAGCTCATGAGGCTGGTTGTACAAAGATTCTCGTACCTGCCATCGACCTCCCATCGTGCCAGACGGTCATGGAGGTCTGTCGCAGATTCCCTGGCTATGCTTACCCGATGCTTGGATTACACCCTGAGGAAGTGAAGAGCAATTGGCAGGAAGTCCTTTCCAGCATCAACTGTCAATTGTCAACTGTCAACAGTCTCGCCATTGGCGAGGTCGGTCTGGACTTCTATTGGAGTCGTGAGTTTGAGAAAGAACAGTTGGAGGCTTTCGAGGAACAAGTACGCTGGTCTGTGGAGACTCGTCTCCCACTAATGATACATTGTCGAAAGGCACAAAATGAGATGGTTAATATATTAAAAAGGTACGCACGAAATCTTCCTGGTGGAGTATTCCATTGTTTCACAGGAAATGAGATAGAGGCACGCCAACTCTTGGAGTTTGAGAACTTCGTGTTGGGAATCGGTGGTGTACTGACCTTCAAGAAAAGTCATCTGCCTGAGGTGCTGCCTGCTTGTGTTCCCTTAGACCGTATTGTCTTGGAGACAGACGCTCCATACATGGCACCCGTTCCGATGCGAGGGCAACGTAACGAACCAGCCTTCATTCCTCATGTCATTACGAGGATGGCAGAAGCTTATGGGGTTACAGAGGAAGAGATTTGCAGACAGACGAATGAAAACGTAGCACGCATTTTCTTCCCATAAAATTTGGCTAATTGCTTATTTTTATCTACCTTTGCATCCGCTTACAACAAGGAGAGGTGCTCGAGTGGTTGAAGAGGCACGCCTGGAAAGCGTGTAACCGGCAAAACCGGTTCGCAGGTTCGAATCCTGTTCTCTCCGCAGGATGAATAGATTCAAAGCTCCGAGGAAAAACTCGGGGCTTTGTTGTTCTCTCCGCAAAGGAAAGGGGATGTGTCTTTGTTAGACACATCCCCTTTCTCTTTACAATTTCAGGATTTCATTGATTTGCTCATCTCCCATATCTTCGAAGTCGAACAATTCTCTTGAACCTATTCCCGGGTTGGGCATGTCAACAGCAGCAGGACCGCTGCCTGCTAAAAGTTGTACAGGCTGCATGAGGATAAGCTCACTTTCTGGTTTGAAATATGTCTTTTTCATTGTAGTGTCCTCCATTATTTAATGATTACCTTATTACCATTCAGGATATAGACACCCTTCTTCGGATAGAGTACACGACGACCATTGAGATCATAATATATATCGTCCTTCTTGCTTCTAACATCTTTTATCTTACTGATGCCTGTCACAGTACCGCCACCAATGCTGAGGCTCGTGACGCTATGATCGAAGATACCAGACTTGAAGTATGCACGGAAGGGAGAGCAGCCTGCGCTTGGCACCAGTTCAAAGGCACTGCCGGAGGCATTGATACAATAGATGTTGGCAGTATTGTCCTGAACGGTATTGCCGATGAAACGGTAGTTGGCACCTGTGATAGACGATACCGTACCACCCTTGCTCACGATGACATTCTCACCGATAAACTTAATCGTCTTACCGCTCATATCCCATGCGGCACCCCATGTGTTGTCTGGGAAGGCAACGATATACGGAGTGTTAGCCTCCATCGAGCCAGACACATAATCGAAATAGACGTTGCTTCCGTCATCGCTGGAGAACTCCTTCAACCAGAAGTTCTTACCCTCGTCCGTACTGCTGTGGAACCAGTCAATAGGAGTATCATCAGCCGTTACCGATGTAACATCATAGGGCAGCATGATGGTGTTCCAACCGTTCGTACCATTTGCCCATCTGTCATTGGCATAAGTGAACTCTATCTTCGTGGCTGTGAAATCAACAGGAGAGTAGAATCCATTACCATCAGTCAATATGATATTTGTGGCAGTGTATGTTGAGCCACTCTTGGCAACAATGTTACCAGAACCAAGGGGAGCCGCATCTCCATCACCAATAATAAACAGGCAGTTGGGTTCAAAGCTTGTCACACTCGTAATGCCCGTTCCCGACAAATCTACCGCTAATGTGTTGGCTGGTGCGTTATAGATAGTCCCGGCAGCCTTGGTGGCCGTCTTTATACCGTCAGCTGTATAAGTGAATATTCCAGGTGTAAAGCTGAAAGAGTTTCCGATATTAGTTTCTGACGTTAAAGCACCAGCCTTTTGATAGAACGTAGAGAATTGGTAGTCCAAGAAAGGATAGCTTGGTGCTGTGAACATGAAGTCATAGCTGCCACCAGCAGGTATCCAAATATTCCTCCAATAATAATAATAACAATCATTAGGATAAGCCACAGAACGCATATAGACAACGTATGTGCCATAATAGTTTGTTGTAGCAGACGGATTATTTATGGTGATAACAGCATTGATATCTTTATCATTAGCAGTACCATAAACTTCTGTCTTTCCGGCATTGGCATTCTCTATGGATTTGACAGAAGACGTCAAGTCTACTTCATCACTTGTTGGCAAACCACCACCTCCGGCTGTAATAGTAATGGTTTTCTTCACCTGGCCATCCGTACTATTAGTACCATATTGGTTGGGGTAGAAGAATACCAAATTGTAAGTACCTTCACCTTTGAAGGTTGCTTTTACGGTACAAACCTTAGTCCCATAGGCTGGAATCTCAAAGAGACTGCCGGCAAGCAAGCCAAAATCATAAGGTTCGCTATCACCGTACCTAATACCAACATAGATATCACCACTAAAATCCTGATTCGTATTGTTGGAGACGTTTAACGTGATGTCCACCTCTTTGCCTACGGCTGCTTCATCCACACAAGAGAAGCTGCTGCACGTCAAATCGATGTTGTGGGGTTCAATGTCCAATACCGTTCCCTCGTCAGAAGGCTTCTGGAGGCCAATGACAGCAACCTGACCATAATAATATCCATCAGTGGAACTGCTACCGCCAATACCTTGTTCGTATGGGTTTAATACAGACAATTTGAAATAATCATCGCTCTGTCCACCCCAGCCCCAATTAATGTGGAAGAAGTCTTCACCTTGATATCCATCACAAACGAATTCGTGACCGCCACCTGACGACTGTCCTCCATAGAGAACGGGACGTCCTTGTTTAAGTTCATGATAGATAATCTCAATCCATTCCACATAGGAATAGACGCTACGTGCAGCCGTCTGAGTGGTAGCATTATATCCAAAGCAATATTTCATAACATCAGCTAAAATACTTAAAGAGGCACCCGATTCAGGGCCGTAGTCCATTTCGACAGCAGCACCACAATATTGCATAAGTTTGGCAACGGCGGCATTCTGCTCTGCCGTCTCGCTTCCGGTATAGTTTAACTGCATGTCATCCCAGTCAAAGGTCGTGCGGGGTAATGCTGCTACGGAAATGCCATAACTTAAAGTAGTATAGCCAGGAATTTCGTCTGTCAGCATATTGGCATACCCATGGTACTTCATCACCTGAGCCATTGCGGTTGCCACACAACCAGTGGCAGCTTTATAGCCTTTTGTGTACTCCGGACAATTGTTGTTATACGGTGAAGTCTGGTCCCAATGTGTCTTTACCAATGGGGCTATGGGATTCTTGACGGCTGTTCCTGAACGACGGGTGGCATTGGTTTTGGCATAGGGACTGTCGTAAACGATTTTCGTTACGTTATGTTCCTTCGCCCACGCAATCTCGTCGGCATAGCCCTGTAGCCATGCCTTCATATTCTCGGGCATGTTGTCGGGATCGATGCTGCCGCTGTCACTATAGCCGAGGATAGGGGTCGTGGTATCATCGTTGCTAACGATGACAAAACCGCCATTGTTGGCAACATTGAAAACATAAAGGTCACTGATTCGAGAGGCCATTGTCAGTTGCTGAGATGTCACAGAGGCTCTTCTACTACCAGTGGCTGCCCTCTGGTTCAGAAAGTCTGCTGCCTGTTGTAAGGCCTTTTCCGGCATTACATCTCCTGCTGTCAATAATATTGACCAGCAGCATGCGAACATAAGAAGTACAACTTTCTTCATAGTTAAATTGTTTTTGGTTTAATAGTTATGCTGCAAATTTAAGCAAAATAATTGAAATAGCCGAACTTTTTCCGAATTTTATGCTTATCTTTGCCGTCAAATTGTGATAAACGATATGAAAAAACTATTTGTGCTCCTTGCCATGATGGGTGTGTTTGTTTTCGCTCAACCTATGATGGCACAAGACAACCAACCAACAGACTCCGCAGGACTGGTGGTGAGTGACACCCTTGCCGCGGACTCTGCAATGGCTTTGATTGATGCTGACCTCAATGGGATGGACGCTTCTGAGGGTGGTGGACTGCATAAGCTGCTGAAATCGAAGTTCATTGAGGGTTCCGCTGGTTTTATGTCATTAGTGGCACTCGCCTTGGTGATCGGTCTTGCCTTCTGCATTGAACGTATCATCTATCTGACGCTCTCAGAGATCAATGCCAAGAAACTGATGCAGGACATCGATGCTAAGTTGGAAGCGAATGATGTGGAGGGTGCCAAAGACCTCTGTCGTCAGACCCGCGGACCTGTGGCAAGCATCTGTTACCAAGGGTTGCTGCATATCAAAGAACCCTTAGACCAGATAGACCGTCAGTTGACGAATTATGGTACTGTACAGATCTCCAACATGGAGAAAGGCTGCTCATGGATTAAATTATTCATTGCTGTTGCACCTTCCCTTGGATTCTTAGGAACAGTAATCGGTATGGTGATGGCGTTCGACCAGATACAGACGGCAGGAGACATCAGTCCTACCATCGTCGCCTCTGGCATGAAGGTGGCACTCATCACCACCATCTTTGGTATTATCGTCGCCTTAATCTTGCAGCTCTTTTATAATTATATCCTCTCGAAGATAGAGCATCTGACCTCCCAGATGGAGGAGAGTGCGATTACCTTGCTTGACAGCATCAGTAAGATGAAAGAAGAGAAATTAAAGACGAACGATTGAGATGGGGAATATTGGTGGATATCTATTGGCGGAGGTGATGCTGTGGCTGATGTATGCCACCCTCGTGACCGCATTGGTGGCAGCCATTATCTCAGCAGTACATTCTTTCCGTCATCGTTACGACAGTATCGCCTCCAGCAACAAAGTGCCTCGTAAGCGTATTGCCTGGGGGGTGACAGGATGCACCATCCTGTTGTTGCTCATCACCTGTCTCGCAGGTTCCTCACAACCTTTGATGATCAATGGTATCAGTTACACAGACCGTTTCTGGTTGAAGACCACAGATGGACTGATTATCTCGTCTGCCATCCTCATGATTATTGCCGGATGCTTTGTCATCTACGGTATGTCGGGAGTAAACAGGAAATTAAAGTAATCGTCGCGAGACGCTTTTACAAGGCGAAGCGACTAAAAGAATTGAAGATATGTTCTTGCGCCGTAAACAGAGAGACGTTCCCTTATTGAACACCACGTCAACAGCCGACATCTCCTTTATGCTGTTGGTGTTCTTCTTGGTGACCTCATCGATGGATACGGACAAAGGACTATCCCGTCAACTGCCTCCTGTGGATGACCAACCACAGAAAGAAATAGATATCAATCGCAGTAATGTGATGCAAATACGACTGGACAAGAACGACTCTTTATGGATTGACGACAAGTCTGTGTCGTTTGCTACCTTACAGCAACAAGTGGAATCGTTCGTTGCAAGTCGTCAAACAGAGCAGTATGTGGTGGGAGTACAGACAGACCGGACAACCAGTTATGCTGCATATTTCGAGATGCAGAACACGATTGTCGCCGCCTTCCATGCCCTGCGAGAGAAGATGGCACAACAGCGTTATGGACATCATTTCTCGCAATGTACCCCAGAGGAACGGGAACAAATCATCCAACGTTATCCGTTACGTATCAGTGAAGCACAACCTAGGGAGAATTGAAAAATTGAAGAATTGAAACAATGAGTCGTTTCCGTCATCATCATAGTCACGAAATACCAGGGTTGAATCTCGCATCGATGCCAGATTTAATCTTCACCGTCCTCTTCTTCTTTATGATTGTGACCCACATGCGACAGACAGAGTTGAAGGTGCGCTATGTCGTCCCACAAGGTACGGAACTGGAGAAGACAGGATATAAGGGCAGTGTGGTGTATCTGTATATCGGACATCCTGTGGACGAACAAGGAAAGGTCATCTCCGACGAGACCCGTATCCAGGTGAACGACCATTATGTGTCTGTCTATGAGATACCCGGTGCTATCGCAGAGGCACGTGACCAGATGCCGAATGAGGACAAGATGCGAATGACTGTCAGCGTCCATGCCGACCGTGATACGGACATGGGGGTTATCAATGATGTCAAACAAGCATTACGACAAGCTGGAGCCCTTCGTATCAACTACTCCGCTACAGAGAGAAACAAAGAGTAAAACTAGCGGACATAATCCACGAAGGCGTATTCGAAGGCATGCTTCTCATCCTTCTGATGCACCTCTTTGGTTTCTACTTTCCAATCGCTATAGTTTGGGAAGAAAGCATCAGCATCCTGCGGGATGTCATCAATCTCCGTCAGGCAAAGACGATCGGCAAACGAGATTGCCTGCTCATAGACGCGGGCTCCACCTATTATATATATATCCTCGTCAGGCTGACAACTCCTCAAGGCATCCTTGAGGGTAGGGAACACATCACAACCCGGCAGTTCTTTGGTGGTGCGACTCAGCACGACATTCCTGCGGTTGGGCAGTGCTCCCTTGGGAAGACTTTCAAAGGTGTTACGACCCATGATAATGGTATGCCCGGTAGTCAGTGCCTTGAAACGTTTCAAGTCGTTGGGCAACCAATACAATAACTTATTCTGAAAACCGATAGCGCGATTCCTCGCTACTGCTGCAATAATACTGATCATAACTATCAATTGTCAATTATCAACTGTCAACTACACACTCACCTCCGCCTTGATATGTGGCCATGGGTCATAACCCTCCAGTTTGAAATCCTCATACTGGAAGTCAAAGATGCTCTTCACGTCCGGATTGATCGTCATCGTCGGCAGGGGACGAGGGTCACGGGTCAGTTGCAGCCTCGCCTGTTCGAGATGGTTCAGGTAGAGATGCGTATCACCTGTCGTATGGATGAAGTCGCCTGCCTTGAATCCCGTTACCTGCGCCATCATCTGTAACAGCAGGGCATATGAGGCGATGTTAAAGGGAACACCCAAGAAGGTGTCTGCTGAACGCTGGTAGAGCTGGAGCGACAAGCGATCGCCTGCGACATAAAACTGGAAAATAGTATGACAAGGAGGCAATGCCATCTTATTGACCTCTGCGACATTCCATGCCGATACGATCATACGACGGGAGTTGGGATTGTTCTTGAGCTGATCGACCACATACTGTATCTGGTCGATGACACCACCGTTATAGTCAGGCCATGAGCGCCACTGGTGCCCATAGACTGGACCTAACTCACCATTCTCGTCTGCCCACTCGTCCCAGATGTGCACGTTGTTCTCTTGCAGGTACTTGATGTTTGTACTGCCTTTCAGGAACCATAGCAGCTCGTAGATGATACCTTTCAGGTAAAGTTTCTTGGTCGTCAGCAAAGGGAAGCCGTCATCAAGGTTGTAACGTGACTGTGTTCCGAAGATGCTGATCGTACCTGTTCCTGTGCGGTCCCCCTTCTGGGTACCTTCTGTCAGGATACGGTTCAGTATGTCTAAATATTGTTTCATATCTTTTTAAGTATAGGTTCGTATTCGTTGGGGATATGTGTCGTTTTTATTTTCCATTCCTTAGGGTAGAGGTTGTTGGCGCGATTACCGATGTTCTTGGCAAGTCCGAGGGGGTGACCGAGGAAGCATACCTCCACGATGCCGCGGGGTGTATCGGCTGGAAGAACGAGGGCTTCATGCCTTAGATACGCCATAGCCTGAGGGTAGGATAGCGCTATCTGTGCGACAGGTGCCGCCTCCTCATTTGTTCCATGGGATGGAACACTTTGTCCCATGGGGTGGAACATTTTGTTCCATGGGGTGGAACACTTTATTCCATGGGGTGGAACAATTGGTTTCTTTCCTTTTCTTAATGCGCAAATAAAGAGCCCCTCACTCTTCGTGATGCCTGGGATGAAGCGATAGACGGGTTCATCGAAGCCATTGAGCAGTGAACCGGTGATGTTCCAAGCCGGTTTTGTCTCCACTTTCAGCACCTCCGCCTCGTAGTTGTCGAGTATCCAGCGGATGTTCTCCTCATTCTCCTTGGTATTAAAAGTACAGGTGCTGTATATGAACAGTCCGCCCTCGTTAAGACATTCCCATGCGTCGACGACAATCTCGCGTTGTAGTTTCCAGCATTTCTCCACGTTCTGGGGACTCCATTCACGGATCGTCGCCTCGTCCTTGCGGAACATGCCCTCACCAGAACAAGGGACATCACAGAGGATGAGGTCAAACTTCATCTTTGACTTACGATAGTCTTTAGGATAGGCATTCGTGACGATATGGTTACCACAACCCCATTTCTGGACGTTCTCCGAGAGGATATTCGCCCTGGTACGAATGGGCTCGTTACTGTAAAGGACACAATCTTCCGGCAGTGCCGAGCGTAACAGTGTCGACTTCCCACCAGGAGCCGCACACAGGTCTAAAGCGGACCATTGACCGTTGACAGTTGACAGTTGGCGTATAACCTCGTCCAAGAACATCGAGGCTGCCTCCTGCACATAATAACAACCGGCATGGAAGAGAGGGTCCATGGTAAAGGTCGGACGACTTTTCAAATAATAGGCATTCCTGCACCAAGGCACTTCTTCCCCGTCAACAGGCTGTCCTGCGGGCTTCTTAGGATTGAGACGGATGCTCACAGGAGCCTCTTCCTCGAACGATCGAAGGTATCGCTCGAAGCGCTCATCGCCCATCAGCTGACGGGTATAAGTAGTGAACTCAACAGGTAAAGTCGTCATTTGCTTGCAAAGGTAGTGCAAATTGAGAAAAATACCAAATTTATTTGGGGATTTCCGAAACGCCTCCTACTTTCAACCTTTTAAGGTCAAAATAAAAAAAATTTAGTACCTTTGCAACTAATTTACATACTGTAACGTCAAACAAGTGAACAAAACAATAAAAAACAAATGGACATGAAACAAAGACTGATCATTTTAACGATGTTGCTCACACTGGGAATGAGTGTTCCGACAATGGCACAAAAGCACCGTCATACCCCACAGGGCACAGAGTTGGTGGATACTACCAAAAACAATTCCGCAGTGGACGCTTTCTCTGACACCACCGCAGTAGACAGCAGTTCCAACAGTCATTATTCTTTTGAATGGGATAGTGACAATGACGAGGATGTCGATAAGGCTTTCGAGGCAATAGGTCAAGCTTTCGACAAGATGAACAACTCCAGCTTTGCCTGGCTTGCCTGGGTTTTCGCCGTGATTTTTGTCATCTTCATTTTCTTGCTGATGTTCTCCCCTATCCTCTTCCTTTTCCTTCTCTTTTATCTGGTTAACAGGAACCGTAAGCAGAAGATGCAGATGGCACAGATGGCAATGCAGAACGGACAACCGATTCCCGACCAGTTGTTGGAATCGCCCAAGGAAGAGATCAGTGATGAGTATCAGAAAGGACTCCGTCAGTGTTTCGTGGGTATCGGACTTGCCATCTTCCTTGGATTCGCCGCTCATGAGATAGGCTTTGGCATTGGCGCCTTGGTATTCTGTATCGGTTTGGGTAAGGTAATCGCCGCAAAGACAGCAAGTAAGAATAACAATTTGAATAATAATAACTTAACACAATAAGACAATGACTAAAAGATTGTATCGATCTAACGATCGCGTGATTGCTGGTGTATGCTCCGGCATCGCAGAGTATTTGGACTTCGACCCTGTTGCCGTACGCTTAGGATATGCTTTCCTGACATTGGCAACATGCTTCTCTGGAGTATTGTTCTATATCGTGGCATGGATTGTGATGCCAGATAAAAGTAAAGTAATTTAGTCGGAATCCCGGAATCCCGAAATATCGAAATACCGGAATACCGAAATCCCGAAATCCCGAAATTTCGAAATATCACAAAATGACAACTGACATCTCCCTAGTAGCACAGGTGGCGGTATTAGGCAAACGACGAGCCTTCGATGAGCTCGTGCGCCGTTACCAGTCACCCGTGCGACGTTTCTTCCTGCATCAGACCTTGGGAGATGAGCAGTTGAGTGACGACCTGGCACAAGACACCTTCATCAAGGCATATACCAACATCGGGAAGTTTCGCGGACTCGCCTCCTTCCAGACATGGCTGATGCGTATCGCCTATAATGTATTTTACGACTATACACGGTCGCATAAGCAACTTGCTGACATGGACAACGTACCAGAGCGGCAGAGCCTACAAGAAAGTCCTACTTTGAAGATGGACCTTTACCATGCGCTTGCGTTGCTAAAGCCTGATGAACGTACCTGTATCACCTTGCAACTCATCGATGGCTACGACATCGCTGGTATCGCAAAGATCACGCAGATGAAGGAGGGAACGGTGAAGTCACACCTCTCTAGGGGGAAGGAAAAACTAGCAAACTATTTAAAACAGAACGGTTATGGATAGAAACGACGAACAACTGCTGCAACAGTTTTTCAATGAGGCAGCACAACAGACAATAGCCGACAATGGCTTCACAGAACAGGTGATGAGTCAGTTGCCGAGACGTAGCATGAAATGGTTCACACGCATCTGGACAACTTGCTGTATCCTCATCGCTGCCATTTTCTTCTATCTCTTCCATGGATTCGAGCTATTATTGGTGCAGATGGAGGTATTCCTGCGTACCACAATGGCTGAGCCACCACAGGTTCATCCCGCAATGGTGGTCCTGGCACTCTTCAGTCTTTTGATGGTTGGTGTGTACGAGATTATCAGTTACGAGCGGGTGATTCGATAAGACGACCCTCTTTGTCGAACATGCCATAGGTAGTACTGGTCACCCTGAACTCCGTACGACGGTTGAGCTGGTTACAGATTTCCTGCTCTTCGGGTGTGAACGTTCTGACATATTCCTCTGTCAGAACGTCGTTTTCTTTCAGGAACGGGTATTTCTCCGTGAGTTTTCTACGTATCTTTTTAGGACTACCTTTGCCATAACCCTTTGCCTGCAGGCGTGTCTTGGCAATTCCCTTTTGTATCAGATAGTTGATCACTGACTCTGCTCTACGCTGGGAGAGTCGGATATTATATTCCTCACTACCTTTATAGTCACAATGAGCGGCAAGCTCAATAGCGACATGCGGGTTCTCATTCAGCAACACCACCAGCTTATCGAGTGCCTCCGTGGATTCAGGACGGAGGGTGGCACGGTCGAAATCATAGAAGATATTGTCAATGAGGACAGGTGCCGTGATACTGGCAAGTGGAAACTGCAATACATATTCTTCCGAGTCTTCTACTGGTTCTACACGCAACTCCTCTTTATGATTGAGGTAACCAACGCATGTTCCCAACAGGACATAGTCGACATTCGGTTTAATCTGTTGTGTAAACGATCCATCACCCTTGACGCTGAGTTTCAGGTTGGTACCATCGTTGCCAACGAGATAGACAATAGCTTGTGGCAATTCATAACCTTCTTGCTCATAGACCCAGCCCTTGACTGTCTGGATAATCTCTGGGTTCTCAAACGAGTAAATATGATCCCAGCCATGAGCATCACCACGATTCGAGGAGAAGAAGCCTTTGTTGAGCATCCCCTCAAAGGTCATTCCAAAATCATCTGCGTTAGAGTTCAGAGGAGACCCCGGATGCTCTATCTGCCATCCAAAAGCGTTAGGCTTGGCTACGAAGATATCAAGTCCCCCCATTCCCTCATGTCCATTACTGGAGAAATAGAGGTCGCCATTGGGTCGGAAGGTTGGAAAGAGCTCATCACCAGGTGTATTGATGGGAGCCCCAAGGTTCTCCACACCACCCATATTGGTTTCCGACAGGCGTACTCGCCAGATATCCTTTCCTCCCTCACCACCAGGCATGTCGCTGACGAAGTAGAGCCATCTGCCATCAGGACTGACAGCAGGATGGGCGAAAAGCGAAAGGGTATCACGTGTCAATTCCACTTCCTGCGCCTTTGTCCATGCGGCATCAGAGCGTCGTGAACTGGCTATTTTCGCATAACGTGGATAATTATTGTCTGTCTTACAGATGGTCAGGTACATGGTATGTCCGTCAGGAGTCAGGCAACAAGCTCCCTCATCTTCCGCAGAGTTCAGTTCAGAATCAATCACCTGTGGACGCTGCCACTTACCCTGCTCGTCTTTCTGCGACATAAAGATATCACCATTCTTTGTTCCAGTGATACCACTTAACTCATCACCAGTCGCCTCATTACGGGTAGAGGTGAAGTAAAGACGGTCATAGGCGTCGCCTCCCAGACAGGGAGAATACTCCGCACGACGGGAGTTAAAGATATTCTCACGCTTTACAGTATAACGTGAACCCTCTTGCTTCCAGACAGGAGCCTGCTGGGCAGAGCGTCTTCCAACCTGAGCGAGTATCTTGGCGACGGCAGGACTCTGAGCGGCAACAGAGTCAACAAGCATATCATCAAAAACTTTTGCAGCCTCTTTATAACTGGCGTTCTTCAGCAGTTGCTGCCCAAGATACAATTGTGTCATGGAGTCTTGCTGCCCATAGCGCAAGGCATTACGATAGGCGGCAATGGCACGTTGCGTATAGTTAATGCGACGATAACAGTCTGCCATTTTCAAGGCACGTTCTCCTCGGAGCTTCCTTTCCTTGACAGGGGTCTGGGCATATGCTCTCTTGTATTGTGCCGCGGCATCGTAATACTCGCCTAAGGCATAATACTTATCTCCTTTTTTCATTGCCTGATCAGCACCACAACCCACAAGGAGTAGGCTCACCAGCATCATGAACAGAACTTTGCGCATATATCAAATAAACGGAGGACAGACCTTTTTATTGTCTGCCCTCTGGATATCAAAGATACTACTCATTTCTTCCATCATGTCAATGCTCTGCTAATATGGCATCTCGACACTGTTCCATCAGCCATTTAGGAGTACTGGTGGCACCACAGATACCTACTGTTTGGATACCTTCCAGCCATGACGAGTCTATCTCTTCAGGTCCTTCGATGAGATGAGTGTTGGGATTGACACGCAGACACTCATTAAAGAGCACTTTCCCATTACTACTCTTCCGACCACAGACAAAGAGGATGAGGTCGTGTTTGGTTGCAAACGAAGAGATATTGGGCATACGGTTCGCTACACTTCGACATATCGTATCGAAGCTCTTGAAAGTCGCCCCATGAGAGATATTTTGCTGGATATACTCAATGATACGATGGAACTCATCCAGTGACTTGGTAGTCTGGGAATAGAGGTAGATATCACGGGTGAAATCAAGCATTCTCACCTCCTCGAAACTCTCAATGACAATCGCTGAGGATTCCGTCTGACCTACTAATCCCAAAACCTCCGCATGACCATTCTTTCCAAAGATGACTATCTGTGCGGCACCTAACTCATATTGCTTCTTGATGCGTTTCTGCAGCTGTAGTACAACAGGACAAGTGGCGTCAATAATCTCGATATTGTTACGTCGTGCCAGCTCATAAGTAGCCGGAGGCTCCCCATGGGCACGCAACAATACTTTCACGTCATGCAATCGGCGCATTTCTTCATGATTGATGGTAACCAGTCCCATCTGTCGCAAGCGATCACACTCCATTCCATTATGCACGATATCACCAAGGCAATAAAGCGTATTGCCCTTTGCCAGTTCCTCCTCAGCTTTCTGTATCGCTGTTGTCACTCCGAAACAGAATCCGCTACCGTTATCAATCTCAACCTTGAGCATATTTTTATAGTTACTATAGATACTATAGGTTATTATAATAAATATCCAAAAGTTCCTGCGCTGCCATAAAGGAAGTCTGCTGACCAGCCAAGACCTTCGCCTCAGCCTCTTTCAGACGCTGACGAATGAGCGGATTATGGTAGAAGTTCATGCGTAAGTGTTCATTGATACTTTCGAACATCCAGTATTTCGATTGTTCGTTACGACGATAGTCGAAATATCCATTCGCTTTTACGAAATCAATATACTCATAGATCATGTCCCATATTTCCTTGACACCCGTACCATAGAAGCCACTATAACATAGCACCTTCGGTAACCAGCCACTCTCAGACATTGGGAAGAAATGAAGGGCATTGCGGAAATTCGTAGCTGCCATGTGGCATTTGTCGACATTCTCGCCATCACACTTATTGATGACTATACCGTCACAGATCTCCATAATACCACGCTTGATACCTTGCAACTCATCACCTGTTCCTGCCAGTTGGATAAGTAAGAAGAAATCTACCATCGAATGACATGCCGTCTCACTCTGCCCTACTCCCACTGTCTCCACGAAAATCTTGTCGAAACCTGCCGCTTCACAGAGGATAATCGTCTCACGTGTCTTACGTGCCACACCTCCTAAAGAACCAGCCGTAGGACTAGGACGGATAAATGAATCAGGGTGGATGGAGAGTTTCTCCATGCGTGTCTTATCTCCCAATATACTACCTTTTGAGCGTTCCGAGCTGGGGTCGATAGCAAGGACGGCAAGTTTTCCTCCTTTCTCTTTCAAAACATGGATACCAAACTCGTCAATGGAGGTAGATTTACCAGCCCCTGGCACACCACTGATACCCACACGGATAGAATGTCCACTATACGGCAGACACTTATTGATAACCTCTTGTGCCTTCGTCTGATGGTCGGGGTTAACACTCTCCACCAACGTAACAGCCTGAGAGAGAATGGTCACATCACCCTTGATGATCCCTTCTACCATCTCTGCGGCGGTCATCTCATGACGTTTGAAACGCTTACGTTGAAGATAAGGATTGATAATAGAAGGCTGCTCTACTCCACTATTGACTTGCAGCCCTGCATATTCTGCACTATTCTCCGGATGTTCCATGGTATTTATTTTGCATTAATCGTTATGACGACTTTCGACTGGTCGGGGTCATTTGTTATCATCAAGATACGAGGTTTGGTACGTGCTTTCCGCAATTCGTCACGCTGAGCCGTAATCTTTAACTTCGTCGACTCACCAGTCTGGAGCGTACTCTTTCCCAATGAGATTTGCAAGCCTTGTGTAAACATCTGCAATGAAGATATACTCAAAGGGGTACGACCAATATTGGATATCTGTATCTCCGTTTTTTTCTTTGACTTTCCGTCGAAGACAATATCCACCTGATCAGAAGAAAGGTACATCTTTGGCGCATACTGCTTCTGCACATTTGTCATCTTTGCGAAGGAAGGCAGTAAGACGGTAGAGACCCCGATAAGATTCTCCTTCGTCGCTTTATCACCAGGATTAGCAGCTAGATAGATAGATGCCTGTGTCAGTCCGTAGTCACTGATTTTGGCAGAGTTCAGTGTCACACTAATCGTAGCAGTACGACCCGGTCGTATCTCCTCTGGTGATACTGTTGCCGAGAGCCAAGTAGGCAGATGCATGAGATTGGGACGCATCAGACTGGTACCATTGTTAAGAACATGTATCTGAGCAATAGGCGTCTCCCCCTTATTGACGTTATCAAATTCCAGTTCATTCTGGTCAATGCGCATAGCCCCCATCTCTATCGGATAGTCACCCGAGAAATCCTGATAGTTTTCCAACACCACACCTTTCATTCGGATATACACTGGTTTCTTCGTACCGTTCGAGATAATAGCTGCCTGCTTATCGAAATGTCCGAGTTGTTTGGCATCATAGGTCATCTTAACTTGGAATTTCTCACCCTTACCTATCACGGTTTTCGGATACTCAACGACGGTACAGTTACAGTCAGGTAGTACCGACTCTATCATCAGGCGGTGAACACCTTTGTTCTGGAATTCAAACACGGCTGTGACAGGTTGCTGAAACCCCGTCTTACCCACATCAATCGTTGTCTTTGTCGCAATCAGTTTCTGTGCTGATACTGGTAACACCATCAGTATCAACAGGAATGTTGTTATCGTTTTTCTATTCATAGTCATTTTTCTATTTTCAACGTCTCGGACTTCGCTGTAGCCCGGTACTCTGGTGAGTAAGCACATTGCACAGTACATGTTCCAGTTTCATAGACACCTGCACGGTCAATATAATATTCTGTCTCCAAAACATGCTTACCCTTGGCAATACCATAATAATAATAATTGGTAGAGAAATCTTTCGGAGAGCAATAAGCACCATTGTTATACCCAGAGAGCTGTCGTATTGGTTCCATGCAGGCTGCACGACGGTCGAGGACCTGAACGAAGTCCAGATCACGTGTAGATGTAATCGTAATGCGCACTTTGATACGGTCTCCCACTTTAAGTGGAGAGTTTTGAGTGGAGAGTTTTGAGTTTCCTACAAATATCTCACGCTTCACAGTAATACCACTTTGGGCATCTTCCACTTCTGAGGTTTTCTGCATAAACTGAGCATAGACAGCACCCCATGAGGTACCAGTGGATGTCTTCGTGGCAGTAAACTCACTGCCCTTCGGATCTTGAATAGCCGTTTTCACATAACCGACACCAGCAGTAGCCTTAGGTATTTCTACTGGTTTCTGGTCAATTGCAAGGACCGTAGGTTCTTGCGATGCCAACAAATCGGTATGGTCAAAGAGGAACGCATAGATGGCATTGACACTATTGATAGGTGTGTCCCATAACTGGGTACGTTTTTCCTGTAACAACCAGCGGCGCATCTCATCGATGGTCATCGTATCGTTCGGTGTCACATATTTTATCGCTTCGATGGCAGCAACCTCTGTAGGAATCTTATAACTAAACCAAGAATATCCGGCACGACGGGTGTCATAATAGCGTCCCATCTCCTCTGTATACACGGTATATTCTTTCAGGCTCTTCACATAGTTTTGAGCTTTCTGGACATCACCTTGTCGCAAGAGGATGACAGCAGTCATCGCCTTCTCATAAATAGTCTGGTTTTTGATATCTTTCTTCAGCAATGGCATCAGATAGTCATTCGCCTCTTTGACCTTGGCGGACAATTTACGCTGATCAAGTGCATTAACATAAAGCCAGCTAAGTGCCGTGTGAGACGGGAAGGAGGGCTTGTAACCTTTCTTTTCCCATTTCTTCATCTCATTAACCATCTTAACAATCTCATCATCCATGAAATCCATCGCACGAGTCTGAAGACGCTCAGCCTGTCCGTAGGTTCCTGTCATGACATGTAGGCGTGCCAACATCTCTGCGACAGCCATCGTAATATAATTGCTGGAGGGCATGCCAGGATACCATGAGAATCCTCCGTCTCTTTGCTGTAACGTCTGTAACTTCTCCATTGCAGATGACAAACGATTGGCAATACGATTGGCATCAAAGAAGTCGGCAAGACGTTGTTTCTGTTCAGCTTCCCTATCAGCATCATTCACCCAAGGTGTCTCTGCGAGGATGATGTCCTTCAGTTCCTGATTTTTCTCTAACTGGCTTTGTAGAGATGTCTCATTACCTTCCTCCCTACGCCATTGTTCAAAGACACTCTTAGCCTTTGGGGTTTGATCAAGAATTGTCTTAGCTAGCATATTAGAATAGTAAGCAGCGACCTGATCTATCGCACTCTTCTCATATGGCTGACTCAACGCTGACAACGACTGAACCATCAGCCATGCAGGATTATTGGTATACTCGATGGTAAGTTTCTGTTGGGTAGTCCCTTTTGGGAAGAGTTTGGTCAGATCAACAGCCTTTACACCTGGTTCGTGCTGGGTAAACGGTACTGACTTCGTCACTCGTTCCTTGTCTGGCAGGATGGGAAGATAATGCTGTTCACCATCTGAGAAACTATCACCTTTCACTGTCATACGACAAATCAAGAGCGAATATTGTTCCGTGGGCTGATAAGAGAAAGTCGCATGTCCTGTTTTTCCTGCCTCCACCACAAAGGACTGCTGGTCAGAATAAACGACCTGTTCTGTCTCCGGGTCAAGCAATTCAATACGAGTCACACCCTGTTGTGTCTGTTCGCTGATATTAAAGATCCGGGCGGAGAACTGTGCCATGTCACCCATGCGGACAAAGCGAGGCATGTTCGGTTGTATCATCACATCCTTTTGAGCAATGGTCTCTCCACTCAGTTTTCCATATTGAATATCCGGAGTGATTGCAAGTCCCATAAATTTCCATGTCGTCAGACTCTCTGGTAACGTGAATTTCAAGAATATATGACCTTCTGCGTCTGCTATCATGGAGGGGTAGAAGAAAGCTGTCTCCTCCATATTCTCACGGAGTTGAACGGACTCGTCTTTCGTTTCTTCCATCTTTTCCTCTTCCTCCTTTTCCACAGAATCAGTCTTGTCTTGTACCACCTGCTTGGCAACAGCATTCTCACCAGGTGCCACTGATGCTGCCATCAATACGGGTGCCTCTTCAAGAACCATTTCATCTGATGATGCTTTCCTAAGTACTCTACCTCCAAGCATCGCTCTTCCATAAGCGGTATAACGAGAAGGGAACACATCATGATCAAGAAGACTGAAGTCCAGGTCAGGAACACGCACCGTAGTCGGAGCCTTCTCACCAGATGCAGACCTACTTCCAAACGACATGACATTCCATGAGGATGAGGGAAGCGGGGTATAGGTATTAGGATAGAATCCCCAATAATGATGGACAAGTTGATCGAGGCTCTTGTCATATAGAACTGCCATTAACTGAGCGTCGGCAGCTTTACCGTCCTTGTCCTTTATGGACAAACGCCACTCCTCCTGTTGACCAGGCTTCAATCTGTCACGGAAAGTTTCCCATTTCAGCGTCAGGTGCTTATCGGGCAAGGGGCGTCCAATAGTCGTTGAATGTTGATAACTCTTTCCATCCTTTACCCAAGCATAAGTAATGAACAAGCCATTGCCATACTCCTCCTGATAGGTAAACTTACGATTCGACAAAGAACAGTTCTCACGGATGAAGCCTTGCTCTATCACCTTATTACCAGACATGATCTCATAGGCAATATACAAATCGGGGTCGGAAGAGCCCACCTGTAGAGTAACCGGTTTTCCATCATTTGGGAAACGAGAGTCACTCACATAGAACCAGTCTTTAGTTTCTGTAGCAGGTTTCTTATCATCCAAGCCGAAAATGATGAATTTGATTTTCACTGAATCTCCTTCGCAGGCAGCCTCCAAGCGATGCTCTCCATTCTTTAATTGAGCGTTAAGAATAGAAAGAGGAGTATTGGCTGCACCATTTTTCCAAACGCCATCGTCAATACGATAGCGAACCGTTCCCTCTATCTCACTGCCAGCCGCATTCCTTCGATAGAATGTCACTGGCTTCATCTGGTCGCGGCGGATGCGCTGAGGCACATCACATGTCAAGGCAGTAGGTCGGGTTCCTAATGACAAGCTCTTTGTTCCACCATGTGTCTCCCCTGCCTGATCTGTCACGTCTGCCTCAACCTCAAAAGTATAGAACATCGGAGTATTTCCATCGTCCTTCGGAAGTACCATTGGCATCCTCACGTCAAAAGTACCGTCATCCTTTGTCGTCGTCACCTCCGTCAGCAATGTCTCAGTATCTGTTCCATGTCCCATATACCCGACATTCCAATACCATGAGTAAGTCATCCACCAATAGGCGACTCGACGCCGGACCGTATATTTCACTTTGGCATCCTGGACAGGAACACCAGCATAGCTCATCGCCTTGCCCTGAACGGTTATAGTATCACCTGCTTTGTAAGACTCTTTATATTCCGAGAAAGAGACCTCATAAGTTGGACGTTTATATTCCTCCACCCGGAAACTATGACTCGTCCCATTCAAATTAATTCTGAAACTACCGTTCCTGGAGCCTGTAGGCAATGTGAAAGATGCAGAACACTTACCAAAGCGGTCTGTCACGACACGTTTCTCTGCCACCGTCTTATAATTAGCATCCCGCAATGTCATCGTCATGGTCTTATCTGCCACGGCATCTGTTTTCACATGATCCGTCAAAGCATAGACGATAGCCGCCACATGGACAGTCTGCCCCGGGCGATAAATAGCACGGTCGGTATAGAGATGAGTATACTCCCTACGGTTGTTATCCTCATAGAAATGGAAATTGTCCGAGGCACCCGTCTCAGGGCATGCTTGGTCCTGAAGGGTATAGGCAAATACCTTATGTCTTCTCTCCTTTGCAAACCGGTACGTAACCTCGCCCTCAGCATTCGTCTCCAGAATTACTGGTTCCTTATTCTTTTCATCATCATAATAGTAATTAGGTGTGATCCTAATTTTCGCGCCTTTCACAGGTTGCCCTGTCTGAGTGTTCACTACAATATAACGCATAACGGACTCTGGGTTACCGATAGCTAATAACCTAAGTCCTGTCACATAGTACAACAGCCGATAGACTTCCGTACCAGGAGTCGTTGCAAACTCCAATAGATAGACACCTGCAGGCAATCCTTTTAGCTGGAGAGAATCCTTGAACTCCTCATAATCGGGTCTGACAGGGAACGTCAGGCTCTGGGTTGCATCCTTCACCTCAATCAATTGTCCTTTGATCTTCTCATAGTCTTCCGAATAATTAGGATTGAGGTCTGTATCACCTTTTAAGTCTGTACGGAAAACACGCATCGTCAACGCGTTCAGATGGCGCAACCCGTAAAGGCTCACCGTTTGAGCGAGATTGGGTGCCTGAACATTGTTGGGAATATTAGCAAAGAACTTTGATGTTATAAGTCTCGCCTTGTTATTGCGTAACTCGCCTATTCGTTTCCATTGGCTCCATCGCTCGACAGCCATATCCAGATATGCTACCTTTTCCGCTGCTGTGACACCATTGAGTTTCCACATCTGATGATAGCGGGCAATGGCAACCTCACCAGCTACGGAAAGATCCTGATATTGGTTGATAAGAGAGTCCAGTCGATCAATATAATTTTTCGTATCTGTCGATTGGTTCTCCTCCATCATAAGGAGAGCCGTCAGACAGGATGCACGACGATTGCCTGTCTTCTCATAATAGGTATGCATCCATTCCCATGCACCTAACTCATAACCGACGACGCTAAGCATGTCGTGTTCATAGATGTCGGCGTCTTTTCCTATCTCCACAAAGGGCTCATAGCTTTTGTCTTTTACTTGCCCTAGAGCATCGGGATGTGCCAATGCCTTCTCACGGTAAGTACGAACTTTCTCTTCCCAATCGTCCTTACTCAAAGAAGGGTTATCTCGATAGATCCTATAGAGGACTACATCATATACTGACCGCAACACAACGTCACTGACAGCCGCCTCCTTTTTCTCCAGACGCTTTACGGCAGGAGCCAATGAGTCCGGGGCTATCTCGTTCTGCAACCGCACATGATATAGGGAAGCTTTTAACAATTGTCCGTAAGCTTTCTCCTCTATGGCCTTTTCCTCTATGGCAGTCAGGTGTTTGATAGCAGTTTGGGGTAAATCTTCATTCTCTGCTTTTTGCACCTGTTTCCATAGGTCACGATAGTTTTGACCGAAAATCCACATAGGCATGAACATTAAAACAGCTATAAGGGTTAAAACTTTCTGTTTCATTTCTCATTCGTTTTAAGTACCTGTTGGATGAATTAAATTTGTTAAATATTTATGCTTAAAAAGTTGCACATGTCGTTGATTTTTAGTATCTTAGTGGTGTCCAAGCAACTAAGTACTATTATCGTAGATATGCGCAACTTCGTCA
>Ga0326512_10000164_pt1 | contig 57823 bp, 100 predicted proteins | sample 1_2617_0518_D_FD_203652 | JGI IMG/M metagenome (GOLD analysis project Ga0326512, IMG submission 203652) | Bovine rumen microbial communities from UC Davis, California, United States - 1_2617_0518 | ecosystem: Host-associated > Mammals > Digestive system > Stomach > Rumen | place: USA...
TTTTGCGTTTTCGACGTTTACATAGACGTATGTTTTCCCTCCAGAATACGGGCGGCGGATAAAATCTACTTTCCCGGCATTGACCGCCTTCTGCAAAGCCCAGCGCGAAACGCCAGCTTTTAAGGAGGCTTCAGCCGCAGAAACGAATCCATCAGGGAGTTTATACATATCGATCCAAGAACTCGGGATAGCGAATGTCGAACCGATTTTTGTCATGCCCTCGATCTGGTTTTTTTTACACATCGTGCGAATAGTGATCGGGCACATCTTCACGATCTCGGCGGCCTCAGGAATCGTGTAAAAGTCTTTATCATTCATGTCGTTCACCCCTCCCCCCGATACTCATATTATACCGTGGGGGTGAAGTTTTGTAAACTGCATTTTTCACGCGACAATATCCTGCTGAATTGCGATATTTTCGAGCCACTGATTGCAAAAGTCTTTCAGGCCTCGCTGGCTTCCGGCCTTAAACGCAATCCGCCCATCTTCTACGAGAATATCTCTTTCATAAACGCCGAGCCAATCATTTTGAAACGTAGCCGGGACATATTTCCACGCGCCCTCGGACTTGTAGCAGATAAAAACAACCTCCGGGTCTCGCATAGCATCGCCGTTGCACTCCCCATAGTGACAAAGTGAAACCGCAAACTTCTCCTCGAACGGCATCAAGAACAGCACGTCGTTCACATCCCAAACATCCCGTTCGACGCACAGAGGCATGTAAACGTCATTATTAGCAATTTTTACCGCAGTCTCTCCCTCAGGAATATATGCGAGAATCTTCTCCATGATCTTGCTTGCATCCTTGTTCAAAACGTTGAGTTTTGCCATGAAAATCGTCCTCCTTTAGTTTTCCTCAAAACTGTCGATGAAACGCGCCAGCGCCCGCGCCATCCTCATTGTCGGGAACTCGTTCCCTTTTGCCGCGGCATTGTTGGCAACCGACTTGCAAATAGCCCGTGCGCCGTACTCAAACTTCTCGCGCAAACTTACCACAGCACAAACCGCGCTAAACTTCTCGCGTAACTGCTTTAGCTCATCCCGGTACTCATCGTCGAGATGTGCGCGCCATCCTATACCTAAATAATTCCAGTCGCGCAAGTTTGCCGAAATGAGTTCGGCGATTTGCCGTTCCTCTCTGTAAATGTCCATAAGTGCGTAGCCAACGTCAAGGTTCGTTACCATCATGCCGCATACACCTCCTATTATTCCGAGAAGTCAATCATAAATCCGTTATACTTAAAAACTCTTGCCGCATCAGACGCTTTCTGCAAAATCCCAGAGAAGGTGCTCGCTTCATCTGCATCAACTGTACCGATAGCCGCCCAATCAACGCCAATCTTTATCGGCATGCGGTGAATTCCTGTCATGTCACGCAAGCATATCCGACGTGAATTTCCCATCCCCTTCGTGACTTCCCTGTTTACTCGTTCCAGCTCGTCGCACAACTCATAATATTTAACGGTTTTCATTGTTCGCCCTCCTTTAAGCGATCATTTTCTTCTCATCACTGTGTTCAGGTCTGACTACGCCGTATTTCGCGCAAATCTCACCGAACGTAGCTTTCTTCGCGTGGCGGTAGAATTTGTCGGCTTTATGCCAGTACCATTTTTTGCGGGGGCCGCTCCAACGGAAACCGATTTTTTTCAGCGCGTCCTTCCACGGGCGTGTCTCGCCTTCGAGCCAAATCCAGCTGCCGACCAAAAGAATTTCGATGCCCGCCATCTTCAAAACCTGAAGAACGATCTCGCGGAAACCGTCATCCAGATCATTGATGTCGCAGGTGTAACGGTCTTTCGGTCCTTTCTCATCCGTCCATGTTGCGCCATCCTTGCCCTCATGGACATTGCCGATCTGACGAAGCAGTGTATCGTACTCCAGATTGATCTTGCGCATATCCTCGTCAGTGCCGCCGAGGTCAGGATGATAAACCTTCACGAGATGCCGCCACTGGCGTTTCAGTTCCTCAACTGTGCGTACATCATTGAAAAAGCTCATGTGCATCGTCCTCCTTGTTTTCTTGTTCCTCATCTCAACGACTAAATTATATCACCGCAAATAAATCTTGTCAACTACGGAAGACGAATATTTACGATATTTCTGCAAAAATTTTTACGCAATCTGGCGAGCACTTTGTCTCGCTTCTTTTAGTCCGTTAGCTGTGAAATTTTTACCGTTCTCGTAGCCTTCTGCATAACGACTATATCTCGTCGAATTCTCTGAAGGTGCTGACGACATTTCAGCGACTCCTCGAAGGGCGTCTGACACTTCTTTTGGTGTTACGAGGACAAGCCCGTATTCTTTCTGCTTTTCGTCCTGCGTCTTATAGGCATCTTCGAGCCCTGCGGTAAATCCGTAACCGTAACCATTGGCGATCTTGCGAATTTCAACGCCTGTATAATTGCGAGATCGCAGTTCTTTTTCCATGAGACGAATTTGTCCTTTGACGTACCCGACAGCGTAATTGTAGACTTCAACGCATACATCAAGGTCGGATTCAAAACCGACGAACCCCATGTGATACAACCGTCCGCCAGTTTTATATTTCATGACCGGCTTGCAACAGTACCGCTCACCGATCGTAGCGGCAAGAGCCGTCATCCAAAAATTTTTCGTCTTTGAGGCGGTGTGTTCTGTATCTCGTCTACCGATCTTGTCATTACGCACATCGTCCAGATCGGCCTGCGTCAACTTGGCTTCGGCCATGAGTGCGCGGGCTTTGAGAAGTGCCGTTTTCGCCTCATGCTCGCTCGTGCTCTCAGCCATTGCCAGCAACTTGCGGATACGTGATTTAATATCGCTCATTTGAACGTCCTCCTTTTATTTAAGTGCTTCGAGCCATTGCTCGGCTTTTTTCTCAGCGGCTTCGCATGATTTGTATTTACGCTTAAAAAAATCTTTGAACTCATGACCGCAATTCCCATACTTGAATCGTTTTGACACGCGAAACTCGCACTCTCCCTCAAAGCCCCGACTTGGCGCAGTACGAATCTCGAACGAAATATCATCGTCAACCGAAAGAACATACAGCCCGGGAACTATGAATTTCCATGGAAGTCGACCGTAATTCATTTCGTTCATTTTAATGCCCCCCTCACTTAATCCATCCGATAGTTGACGTAAGCAGTAACGCCGGGGATTTTAAAATCATTAAACGCTTTTGCAATCGCCTCGCAAGCGGCAGTGTTTTTCATAGCCTGTCCGCCAAAAGGCGAACCAATGCGAAGAAAATTGCGCTTTTTACCGAGAATCAAAAAATCGAGACGCTTCAAAACTTCCGCGCATTTGCTCATATTGCTGTCGATATAAAGATCAACGGAATCAAAGTTACACGTACCGTTATCATCCTTGTACCGATCAGCGGCAAGCGCCCCCGCACTCCAAGCATGAAAACCAGCATCGATGAAGTTATCAAAGTCAAGAGTAGTCATGGCGTTCGTCCTCCTTATGTCTCATCTCACTACGTTATTATTATAGCACCGTAATAAAATCTTGTCAACTACTTTCGATAAATAATGCTGACCTATTTTCGGTCAGCCCAATTTTCAAACTCTCGATAGATAGTCAGCTTCTACGCGTATTTAGCATCGTCAACGAACGCCTGCGCCTCTTCTTTTGTACGGAAGTAATCAAAGTAGACGTCGCAACTTTTCAGGCTTCGTGCTTTTGTTACAGGCTTGCGCGCCGCTTCGACCATTCCCATGATATTCGCGACGACACTCCCATCATCGAAAAACTGACTCCGAACCTCGTAATAGCCCCTCACGTCCTCCGCCTCCTTAATGTTTCACATCAACGCCCATCAAGAGCGAACCATCTTCCGCGTACAACTCAATCCGAGAAATATGCACATGGTCACAGCAGAAAATCCCTTCTCGAGACTCCTCCGCAGTAAAATCAAAATCCACAACGATGCGCGAATTGTACGGGACAACACGAGGTTGTGGCAACAGTGACCAGTACGTTTCTGCCGTAACTGTCGTCGCTCCAGTGCTATCGCTGGAAATGTTCGCCGTTGCTTCGATGAAGCAGTCCTCGTTTAATGCGCGGGCCACAGTTGAGGCAAGAAGTTGCTCATGATTCCAGTCGTTTGCCCAATCCCATTTTGCCATCGTTATGCCTCCTTACATCAGGGATGCGAACTCGCCGCGCAAAAAGGACTTGACCTCACGTTCGCCGCTAAAGGGGACGTCCACATCAACCGTATCATCCTCGTAAAAGCCCTTAATCGGTACTCGCTGATAAATCACCCAGTGACCGGGGAAGGAATCTTCTTCCGAAAAATACGAGTAGCAATGCGCATCCTTGCAAGCATAGCAAGCCTGTAAAATAAGGCGTTTCAGACTTTTTCTCATGTTTATTCTCCTTTCAGAACGTCCTTATAGAACTTCTTGACCAGAGCGCGGAAGAGCGTTTCGCTGTTTTCTCCCTCGATTTCTTCATGCCAGCAGGGTACCATAGAGACGAGATCGTGAGGATCATCTTCATTATAAGTGAAACGCCAAACGTCAAAATCTTGCGTCTTCCCGTTACGCCTGAATTTTGCCATATAGCACGAAAACTTTTCCCCTTCGTACTCAAAACTTCCTATCATGCGCTCGAATCCCTGCGTCTTCTTGACAATCTTCATCGCATCAATCGTTGACATAGTATCGACCTCCCTTAACCAGCCAGTCGGCAATTCGCCACGTTCAGCGACGCGCCATTATCCAGAACAACGTAATCCGCGACCCACTGTCCGTAGCAGTTGCGAACTTCGCGCTCCTTCACAACAATGCCTTTTGTACCCACGGGAATCTTGCGGCCCTTGAAGACCTCCACCACATCACCGACCTGAATCACGCCGTGGTGATGTTTCCAAGCGCGTTTGGCGTCCTTGTCGACGTCCATCTGGTAAAGTTCCCAGTCGTCACGACGCGGCTCGTCTGCGTCAGCGACGCACTGCGAGAACTCTTCTTTCGTCTCAGGATTAAAGAACGTTGCTGTGATAAACGAACCGCCGGACTGCTCAACTTTGAAAAAACCATTTTTCAGAGTAGCCATTTTCTCGTTCTCCCCTCATTGTGGTATCTCTCCCAACGACTCTATATTATCACTATAGCGTATTCTTGTCAACTACCAAAGACAAGAAATGTCGATTTTCTCTGATTTTACGCCACGCTTTCTTCGCTCGCGGACTCGTTCAGGGAGTCGGTAAATTTTTTAGCCGCCCTGCGCATCTTCGCTTTTGTCAGGCGTTCCCCATCCACTATGCAATTATAAACGTTATGCTCAACAATTCCGTCTTTGTTTACTCTGTGCACAGAAAAGACAAGCGCTTTATCGGAAGCATATTCAAAACCGCCATGCGAGCGCTCGCCGCGCTTCTCATTCTCCAGCATCAAAAAATATTTCGACTCGCCCCCTTCCCATAAATGCGCTCCAAGCCAACGATGTTTAATATTTTCATCACTCTTATGTGCAATAATCATACCGATTTCCAGAGCCATCCGAACCCCTCCCCTTAGTCTCATCAGTAGCGTCCTCACCGCTAGACGGGGACAAGCCCCGTTTCGACTTAATCAGATACGGTCGTCAAGCAGTAGTGTTTGAGATTCTTGCCGAAGAAGCTCTTAATCCATTTTTCCGCGAGAATTTTGAGGTTAGTCGTTTTTTCATAACGGACATCAACGCCCTCGCTTGTTCCCCATTTGGGGCGATTGACAATCATCATCAAGCCATTGCCGTATTTAAACGCCTCCGATTTCACCAATTCAAAATTAATTCCTTCAGTAAAAATCTTCCCATTGCAATTCACATCAACGATGCCAATCAATTTCTGCTCCATTCTGTCCGCCTCCTATGCTCTGATTTCAGTCCGTCCGCGCTCGTTATAAGCGAAGTCGCTATGAATTACTTCTGCTTTCCCGCCGTGTTTTTTCAGAAGGTCTTTCAGTTCTGAAATACTCCGAACTACCAGACTGCGGTCAATCCCGCGAACATCCGTTTTTTTCAGACCGTTCTTGCACGCATCATTAAGAACTTTCAGGCTCCCCGAAACGCCGCAACCTTTTAACCACGCATATACATCGTATTTCACCAACGTTTCAAACGGCGTATCAACAGGGAATGTGTATTCATATCCGCGCGGGCCGTTGTATCAGATGTTAAAAAGCTCTTCGTGCTTCTTCAAAAAGTCCTTGATCTCGCCAAACGTAATATTTTTTTTCATTGTCGTATCCCCTTTCTTGTTTCTTGGTCTCATCTCACCACGATTGTATTTTATCACTGAGTTTTATTTTTGTCAACTACGAAGATGAAAAAAATGTCCCTTGCCAGAAAAATGAAATGACAAGGGATAAACACTATTTTTTTAGAGGTATGAGAGTATGCCCGAGCTCCAGTTATGGGGCTTTACGCCCGTTTACGAAGTTTCGATTTCAAACTTATTGCGCCATCTCGTCGTTGACAAAATCAAAATCCATGCTAATATTATTTCAGCACGTGCGATAACCCCACTTCCGTGGGGATGAACCGAGTGTGTTGACTATCTCAACAAAAGCACGTGCTGTTGCAACACGTCGCGTCTCGGCGCGTGAGTTGAAACATGTACTTGTATTTGTGCAAACAGATACGGCAAAGAGCTCGCCCCTTTTGGGACGGGCTCTTTGTTTTATGCAGATAAAAAAATAAATCCCCTGCCGATGAATCGACAGGGGATAAAAAAGCCCACCGTTTTCGAGCCGCCTGTTATCCTAGGGCCAGACGTAGACAGTGGGCATGTAGCACCGTGAAGAAAGTTGTCGCAGACGCTAAAAGCCTTGCCGCGCTCAAGTGAGCCGGTTGAGAACAGTCGATTACAAGTCGAAGTATCGCCCACGTGCGCCTCGCGGTAGCTATCTACTAGATAATATCACGGATTATTCCGCCTGACAAGATACCCGCCACCAAAGCCCAGGAGCAGGCCGTAGACGAGTCCCTGCGTTTTGCCTCGACGGACTCGACGGCGCCACATCGAGCGCTCGACAGTGATTTCATGCTGGAGCTCGGCGAGCTGACGGATTAAATCGGCCTGTTGTGCTTTAACTTCATCGCGAAGCGCTTCAAGCGCCTGTTGGCGCACGTCAGCGACTTTTCGCGCTTCCGTCCATCCCTGTACCGTGTCGCGCATGGCGGCGTCTGTCAAATAATACCCGGGGGCCGGGGCCGTCCATCCAGCATGGATTCTGAGCGCGTCAACGCGCGCCGTGCTCGCGTCGATAGTCTGCGAGCAAGCCCGCGAGCACATCAGGGAGATGATCGTCAGACACAGCACGAATGCTTTCGCCCGTCTCACGTTTCGCCGCCTCCTCTCTGGATTTCGCCGCGTCGATGATCTCATCAGCGCGGCGCTCGTTTGTTTTTGTGGTCTGCTTGATCTCTGTCAACTTAGTGCCGACTTCTCGCCGTCCGGGGCTGTTTGACAAGAGCCACAACGCCAAAAGCAAGGCCACGACTGCGACGGCGAAGATAATCACGCGGTTGTATAGCCTCATCCGGTCAAGAATTTCGTCAACGTCAATCATTCTTCCACCGCCCCTCTTGGAGCCGCTTTTGAATACCATCAAAACCGGCCTTGAGCGTCTCGGGAATTTCGGCCTCGACTATATCAAGCAAACGCCCGCCTGTATAGCCGCACATGGCGATTATTACGGCGGACAGTTCTTTGCCGACGCCGAAATAATCTAGCGCCCACGCTACGAGAGCGCCGACACCGCCAGCACTGAACAGGCCGACGGTGAAGCGCTTGACGTTGAATGTTTCGTCCATGTGCGTTCTCGCGGCGCGGATCGCGGCGAAAATGACCGCGACAAAAGCGCCCAGCCCGCCCGTGATCGCAATGTCGAGAAGGCTCTTATCGCTCTGCTCAGTCATTGCGCCACTTCCTCAGATGGCTGTCCGGCGCGTGGTATGTGTCAATATGAATAAAATTCTTCTTAACGTACAGCCCAATGCCGCCCAGCTCGGGAAGTTCGCCGCGCTCGTATGCGGTGATGATCTTCGCATACGCGGCGAAGACAGACATTGCCGCAGGGCGAAAGTCGAGCGCCCGCCCGGTCAAGTGTTTTGAAGTGGGCGAGCCTCCAACGGCCTTGTTGTGTTTTTCACAGCGACAACACGAATTCACGATCATGGGAGTGTCGCCGAGAACGTGCCGCACAGCCTCCGCGAGATGCAAAAGCTCGTCGCGGGGATTGCACAGTCCGCATCCGCATTTGCAAGCCAACTCGTGCCGTGTGAAGTGAGGGGGGTAGTTCATCATGCTCATGCCGTGCGCCTCCACATATTGACCGCCAGATACGGCGGCATGTTGTTGTGAGCCTGACCGCTGCCTGTGTTGCTCACGGTGATCGAATGAGTGTGAGCGCCCGCGCTCGCACTAGACGCGCCGTGTGTATGAGCGCCGCCGGAGTTGACTGTGATGGAGTGAATATGTGCGCCGTTTAAAGACGTCGCACCAGACCATGAGCGGGAGGCCTGTAAATTTAAACTGTTATAGCCGCCTCCTTGGGCGTGGCCAGCATAACCGATGCTAGACGAGCTCTTATCTGACAAATATAATGCTCCAGTATTTTGTATACTATCCGCAAAAGTCAAATACTCATCGTCAATCGATAATATTTTCCCGGTTATCTCCATCGTGCCGCGCGTATGCGTGTGCTCACCCGCGCTCGCACTGCTCGCGCTGTGCGTGTGAGCGCCACCACTGTTTACCGTGATTGTGTGCATATGAGCGCCAGCGCTGGCGCTAGATGCGCTATGACTATGCGCGGGAAGCTGTGCGACCTTCAGCGCGACAGTTGCCTCGCCGCCAGTCGAGCCGAGACTGTAGGTGGAATTTGCACCAAGAAGGAAGCGGCCTTCAATCTTCGTCCACTGCCCGAAGCCGAACAGCGTGGCGGGCGACGTGTTGCCGTAACTGCAATAGATTGAGCCGACAGGATAAACGGCTTGGAGCACTTGTAATACTGCCGGATTCGCGAGATGGTCAGGATCGGGATGCTTCCCCGTTGAGTAGATCAGCGCTCGCCAGTATGTTCCCGCACTGTCATTCGCGGGGCTTCTGACCGTAGACGCGGGGCCGTTGGCGCGAATGCAGTAATACAGCGAGTTATTCTGCAAGACAACATTGCCGACTTCGTAATTTTCGAGCGCGTCATACTGCCACAGACCGCCTTGCTGTGCCCATAACAAGTGCTGACTAAGCCAGTTCAGCGCCCCGTTCATATCTTGACGGCGCGGCGGCGTTCCACCTGCGGCAATGGGCGTCTGCGTCTCGGTCGGGAAGCCAAGCGGCCACGAACACAAGCCCGTGCCGGGGTCAGCGGTCGGGATGACGTTATAATCCCCGTCAGCCGCCCACGCCTGCGGGATTTTTGAAGGTTCCGGCATGACAATCACCTCCATAAAATAAAAAGCCCCGCAGAACGCGGGGCTTGATTGCTATTGATTAGACAGGCCACGAAATCACAATCTCGTCAAGGTCTTCTGCCGTTTCAGCGGAGTTAATAAGAGCACGAAGCTCTTGTTTACGTGCATGACACGCGGCATACGCGGCAAGCATTTCCACGAGGACGGCCTTCATTGTCTCAAGCGTGACGTGGTAAACGGTTTCGTCATTCGCCTGAGTCAGATAGCCCTCCGTCGCGCCTGTCGCTTCAAGAAGTTTGATTGCACCCTCCATTTTGATAGCATCGCTTGTGTCGAACTGCATTGTAAAACCTTGTGACGTATCAAAAGCCCCAGAAACGCGGTGATTAAACGCCGCCGCGAGTTCAAACATTTTTTCTTGCTTTAACTCAGAGAGGATTTCATCGTGTGATGGCTTTTCTGATATGCTATTCCAAAGTGAAAGGATATGATTATAAAAATCATCGCCGTACAACCCACGAATAACGGCACGGTTTTCTTCTGTGTCAATATAAGTTTTGCCGTTGATAATGGCGTAGAAATCACGAATTTTTAAATCCATTTTTATCCCCTTACGCTAAACGGATTCTCCGGCTAAAATTATTAACTTTAAAGCGCCGTACCCACCATTATTTGTCAACGTTATTTTCCCGCTCGTTTGACTTCCAGTGATAGGTCTCGGAGCAGCCCCCAACTGTTCAGCTACAAAGACGGGGGCGCTGTTCCATTCGTCGAAAACTAAAACTGCACAATACAAATTACGCTTCGCGATTACAACGGCACTGCCACCAACCATATTAAAACTAAGTGACGCGTCAGTGTTTATTTGTATGTATCGCACCATTTTATCCTGAGCGAAGTTGTTCACAAACGAAGTCGTGGCAATTTTTGTTGAGTTATCTGAGGTTGCAGGGGTGGGGGCGTTTGTCACCCCCGTCAGCGTCCCGCCAGAACGCGGCAAATACGTCGTGGGAACATTATCAAGCAAAGCCTTGTCTTCCTTGCTCATATACCCGGACGCGCTCTGAGTCGCAAGGTCAAGCCGAACGAGCTTCCACGTCGCGCCGGTCGTGTCCGAAGACGGCTGCACGACGACAGACGAGGGGCCGTTTGCGGAATTAGCTACATACAGCCCGCCAGCGTCGAGAACGACATTCCCGGCCTCATAATCCGTGTTTACGTCGTAGGCATACACGCCGCCCTGCTGCATCCACATAACGGCCTGACTCAAGGCATTAAAAATGCCGTTAAAATCTGCTCTTTTAGGCGCTATGCCGCCCTCAGAAAACGGCACAGACGTAATCGCTGGAAAGCCGTCACGCCACGATGCGAGGCCGGTTGTTTCGGTGCTTTCGGGGATTGTGTTCTTGTCGCCGCTGGCCGCGAATGCCAACGGGATTTTATTAGGCTGTGGCATGTTATCACCTCACAAAATGACAAGCTGATACGGTATAAAGACACCCTGATCGAACGGCTGGAAACCGCTGTTGTCAAAGCCGAACGTTTCATCGGGATTGACTGACAGATAAATCCACTGGACGCCAGCGCCCTTGTTCAGTGCGCCGTAAGTATTGAGGATGCCGATTTCGACGGGCTGTAAATAGTCGTTGAACACGGCGCGGATGCTCATGTCGCCGTTATCTACGATATGGTCAAACGTACTCGGAAAAATCTGTTTCAGCAATCTGTTGATCGTCGCCGCGTCTGCTGAACCGATATTCGCGGCGGCTTTATACATCAGCAACTTTCTGTACGCTTCGTCGGTCAGCGGGAAATTGTTCGTCGCCTGTGCAGGGTTAAAGAACGGCGCGTTGTTCCAAGGTTGCAGACCGGAGCCGTAGTAGCCGAACCAGTCAACCGTGGCGACCTGCACGCCGCGCGGGACGCCCAAGATTCTGCCCCAGTTATCCAAGCCCCAGCCTTGCGCCGTTTCGATGTCAAAAACTTTTTCGAAGAACAAGTCTATATCCGGCGCGGGGTCGAGTCTAAGCGCGAAGCCGTGCGAAAGCGCGAGAATGCGCGGGCTGGCGCTGTACTGACTGAGGATCGTCGTTTCTTCCAGCTCGATAAAATCACGACGTGCGGTCATTGCTGAATCACCACGGTGATGTCGTCCACGCTCAAGGTCGGCTCGACATCCGCATTAATCGTAATTGAGTCCCCGAGACTCCCATCGGATGATAAAGCGAGCTTCAAACTGATAAAATCCGAAGCTCCAGCATTTATAACGACAGGGTAAAAGCGTGAAGCATACAAAATCTGCGCCATGCCAACGCGGGGGTTATCGCCATTGCCGTTGAAATCCTTTAGGAGCTCAGTTTTAATGCTCTCGGCGATTGTGTTAGGAGTTGCGTCGTTCTCTTGGATAGTAACGGTCATTCGAACTGCCGTAGCAGTCGGGCGCTGAATGTTATAGGTGTACGTCGCGTTATTAAAATCCGGGTCGGTATACGAAACAACGGTATTTCCTGTAGTTCCACAGCCCGCATCTTTTTTACGATAAATCGCTTCCGCAATATCAGTGCCATCCCCGCCGTACACGCTCACGAGCACACTGTGAGGATCAATAGCAACACCCCAAACCGTTTCGGTCGTATTCTTAGAATTTTCAATAACAACGGAATCAAGAACGCCGTCGATAGTCGAAACAGCTCCTTGAATTGATAACACTGAACCTTGCGAATTCTGCGCAACAGACGCCGACCTACGGGCCTCGAACTGCGCACGAGTCTCTGCTTCTCTTCCCGTAGCTCCAGCGGCTGAATTACTCACCGAATCCCATCCCGCGATTGTCGTTATAATCGTATTTACAGAGTTCGCAGGGATTTCGATAGCCCCGGTCTCGATGGTCGAAAATTCAACATTGATTTGTCCGCTTGCGGGAATTACCGCATCATCAAGATTGCGAAGCTGATAGCCTTCATCGCTCTGCACGATAGAACCAGCCGGGATAACCGTGTTGTACAATCCTGTACACGTACACTCCACGACCGTCGATTCTGCCAGTTTCCGCTCCATGAAATAAATTTTCCCGAGTGCATCTTGCCAGCGCCCTTCGGCGTAATACGGATTAAACTGGTTCGCTAGAAATAGGATTTCCGTATCTTTTGCATGTACGAGAGCTGTAAGAGACGCAATCAACTGTCCGGCGGGGGTCTCGGGGTCAACGTCGAGCGGAGGTAAGCCGCCGCCGCTAAAAGCCGCTATCCAATCGCTTTCAATGTTTTCTTGCACTTCTGCCGCGCTCTCGACACTCAAGCCGGTGTTAGGGTCAAAAACGATAGCCATAATGCCACCTCCCCGCTAAAAAGTTACCGAAACCTTTGTTGATTTTTCCCCGTCCGCAATAGTCAAGAGGATTTCCCCGGTGAGTCTGCGCCCCTCGACTGGCGAATCGAATGTTATAGACGCATCGAGCACTCCTTCAACTGCCAAGGCCGCAGCTCTGATGCGCGAACGAAGAACACTGTATAAAGGTTTTTTCCCAAGCTCGATATCGAAGTGCGGAATCCCTTCATCTTGAGCAAAGAACGCGTCGTTCGTGAATAGACGGACTGAATTGGCGACGTGTTGCGCAATGGCATAAGCTCGGTCAGACATCCTCAGACGCCCCATCGAATCGAGAGTAATATCCCAATTTGCATCTAAATAAAATGTATACGCCATTTCACGCACCTCTAAAAAATTGCCGTCTTTTCAGCCAAACGTTAATACTTGCTGAATCGGCGGCAGTTTTTGCTTCTTCACGAACATCGAGCTTTACAATCTCGAACGATTTTGGTATAATATCTTTTGGTTTGGTTGTGTCGAAGGTCACAGTTGCCCTTTTTAGGGGATTTCCTGTGGTCGTGAGACTGACCAAACTTTTTTTTGCGTCCGAAGTCGTATGAGCCGTATAAAAATATTGATTGTAGTCTTCTTTGGCTCTCGCCGTTTTCCCGACATCGAGAATCACGAGCAGTTTTTTTGTGCCGTCTCTCGGGTCGGGTATTTTTTGCTCGATGTGATAAAATCCGTCGAAGTCTTTGTGGTCATGCTTTGGCAACTGGAATTGCGCAGTTTTAGCACCCTTGCGAATAAGCTCAGGAAGTTTCTGCAAGACAGCGACTTTCGCCTCAAAATTATGCGGGTCTTTGAAAAACTCCGACCATGTTTTTCCCGTAAGATGTATTTGCGCGGGCTGTCCGCCGATGGTCGTCTCGACGTATCTATCCTGCAAATACGTACGAAAATATTTTCTTGCCGCCGCTCGCCGCGCCTTGTCTTCGGTCATCCCTTTATTCGCACTCTGCTCTTTTTGCCAGTTCTTCTCGACGTAATCCGTTGCATTCGGAATTTTCTCTTTTGGATGCAACACCGTATTTTTGTGCTCAATCGTGATCGGTTTAGGTTTCGCGTCTTTTTTATCTTTTGGGGGCGCATTTATGTCCGAGAGCGACTTGCCTATAAAGTCCTTAAAACCCGCTTTTACCGTTCCTTCAGAATCAAGCATTACACGGCGACCGTTGGAGAGAGTTACCCAATGGTCGCCCTTTTCCATTTTTATATCGAGTGCAACTTTACCCCAATCATTTATCGTCAGCATTCCAGCCCCCTATAACGGTGGCGTCGTCTCACCGTGTACGCCCATGTGCGTATGCTCAAGGTAAGACTTTCCTCCCGAAATCATGTCCCCCGTAATGTCTACGGTAGGGGCATTTATGTTGATTCCACCCAAAGCATTAATATTGATCTTGCCGTCCTGTGTTAGCTCTATCCACACGGACGGTTTTTTATTCAAGAACCCGCCGATATAAAACGCATCGGCTTGGTCAAAACAACGCCAGCTTCCCGGCTGTACAGGGGCCGTCGCTCCCTGCGGCAACGCGGAAGAATCAGACTGCGCGAACACCCCGATGCCAATATCCCCCGGTACGGGGTCTAGAACGACCGCCGCGACACCTGATTGAAGCCGAAAATACGGGACATGGTAAATATCGGTCGGTGATAATACGCGCCCCCTAGAATCCGTCTGACAAATCAGCGGTTTTATATCAACATACCCCGCCGCATTGCCAGTTCCACCGGGATAAACTTTTACGACCAATACAGGAAGGCTTGTATTTACCATGTTTCGGACAAGTTGCCGAATGATAAAATCTATCGCATTCGATGCAGAATTCCCAGCAGTTTCAGGGGCTACCCCGAGCACAGTATCGTCTTGCGTCATTCTGTCACCCACTGCCCTTCGATAGACGAATACCAATTTTCACTGTCAGTCCGATATGCCGACAGCGAATGAGATAATTTCGTGATTCGCCATGTCCCCGTTGCCTTTGGAACAATGCTTTCAACACGCACAAGTCCCTTCAGCTTAAACGCAGGATTAAAAAACGCGTTTAGCTGAATCCCCTTTTCCGTGAAAGTCGGATAGCCGATCAGCCCGGATTCCGGGGTCAGCAAAGGAACTACATTTGCTTTCCGAACAGCACGACGCGGGAGAATGATTATTTCACCATCATCGCAGAGCAAATCTATGCCGCACTGAACGGCAACAGCTTTAGCCTTCTCTAAGGGAGAACCGTTAAAAACGCTGTTTCGTACCTGCGCTGTCACGCCCTGATTTTTAAACGAGTAGCCCATCTCTTTCGCGAAGCGCTCAATCAGGGATGCCGCTGAAGTCTGTCCGTTTACCGATACGGGAGCCGCAGACATTTGAAGCGGATACGAGCCAGATTTCGCTTGCATCAAAAACTCGATGTCGGGCGCATTTGTATAATCTGCATACGCACTCGTGACTTCACCAACAAAAACGCAATCAAGTTGCGAGTCTTCTTCACCCGCAAAGACGGAAACTACATTCCGCGCTCTGTGCAAGGGCCGAAAGGCCAGCATCGTGAGTTGTTCCATTTTGTCATACATCATGTTCGAAATGGAAATACTCGCCTTGTTCATGTCAGGGAGGCCGTTCTTTTCGACTTCAACAGTGACGCCCAGCCCATCGACAACGTATGTATTGTCCTTTGTGCCGGGGAAAGCGCCTTTCCCGAGGGTAATTTGTACCCGGATTGCTTTACGTCGATACATCCTTGATAATTTCCCCCTCTGGAACGAAAACAAGGCAATATCGCGTGCCTAGCCCCTCATATTGAGGGTCGGAATTCCCCTGCACATCTGCAAAATAAAGCATCCCGCGAAACGCAAGCGTATCAACAGCAACTAAATCCAAGCGGTCATGACAAACAACTCCAGATACAACCGCAGTATCATCAACGAATAGATTCAAATACAAATGGTCGTACCGCTGGAATAATTCGATCGTGCAATTTTGATCGTCAAGAACGACCGAAAAACGCTGATTCGGCTCATTTTTTACAGGCAAAAAAAACATCACATCACCCCTTATTTGGGGAATTCTCCGGTTTCAGGGTCGGGCAAGACGCGAGAATAAACATATTTCCCTGAGCTATTTTTCGTACACTCGTAATACGTTTTCCCTCTTTTCACCACGCCTTTTTCGCCAACCATGGCTTTTGCTTGCGACGCATCAACTTCCTGTCCGATAAGAGAACCTTTTCCGTTATTCTTCTGGCTCGCGCAATCTTTCCGCTTACACTTCTTCGGAGGAAGTTTTACCGACGTTGTTGCAGTTGCAACCTCGCGAACTTCGACAAGGTTCATCTGAATGTACAGCACGCCGCGTCCCTCTTCCCGCTTGCGGGAATAGCTGAAACTTTCGAGAGTCATGCTGACATATTCAAATTCAGGCGTCACTACGGAAAAAATTTTTGTGTCTTCTTTCAACAGATTCAGAGTTCCGAGCGCCGCTTGCAAGTCTGCTGGCGTCCCCTCTATCGCAACCGATGCCTCGATCTTTAATGGCTCTTGCGTTTTGTTGTAAGCGGCGAAACCGCCCTGCTCAATCACTTGTTCAGGCACCGTGCCGCCACTTTCGACGTTTAGCTCCAAGAGGGAATTAAAACGAAGAACTTCCTCGTCATCGTCGCCAAGGAAAATCCAATCCTCTGGCTCGTAAGTCGGCATTCGTTATTTTCCCCCCAATTCCCAAGCACCACCGCCAACGACGTTCACAGCGGAATTGTTATCTGCAATCATATCTCCGATTTCTCCGGCAGTCTTCTTAAAGACTGTGCGAAGTTTGCCCGCAACCTCTTCAGGGCTTTCCTGATTGTTAAACGTCTGCGTAAACTGCATCGACTGGTCGATTTTCACATTCGTCGGAGCGTCTATCCGAGTCGGCACAATTCCACCTTCAGCACTTTGTGAGGCCATCGCAGCGACAGGCAATTTAGCAACAGCTTCAGGAGTATTTCCCCCGCCGAAAAGGCTTTTTACGCTATTCCAGCCATCATTAACACCACTAGCGATCTTATCGGCTATATGGTCGAAAGTAGAGAAAAGCGAAAAGCCCCCCTCATCCAAGGAGCTTTTTTCTATCTCTTTGACTTTTTCAGGCACGGCGGGAACTTGTTCTGTATCGGGAGGCATCGGTGACGGTTCGGAATCCCGCGGGTCGGATGCGTCCATCAGAGACCCGCCGTTCTCTTGCGCTTTCTGCCTTGCAGATTCTACGCTTTGAGTCACTGCATCGACTCTAGCCTGTTCTTCTTTGGTACGTCCAATGCCGAGCATTTTGCGAACAGGTTCGGGGAGTTTACCCGTCACCCAATCGAGGAATTCTTCCCAATATTTTTTTAACGTATCGAGCAGTTCCTTGGCGGCTTTTTTAATTTTATCTGTGATCGAATTTATCGCATTCTCGATTTTTCTCGGCCATGTCTTGACTTCATAGACAAGATCGCCGGTATACGAAACTTTGCCTTGGAAGAAACTGAAAATATCCTCAATGACAAACGGCAAGACAAAAGCGGCAAGCAACGAGAACAAGCTCATAAAAGCCGCCTTTAAGGTCGCAACCGAGAACGTGATGGTCTTTAATGAGACCACAGTCGCGGCTGTTGTGCGCGAGAGTATATTGAAATATTTCCAATACAACCCCGTAAGCTGGAGTCCGATTGTCTTGAAGGACAGAATCAAACGAGGGAAAACACCGTATAAATACTGCCCTGCGATTAAGAGCAAAATCGTTTTAATCGCATCACCATGCTGACGAAGTATCACAATCAAGTTCGTCAATACATTTGCAACAGCGGTCAAAACCGGCGTAACCGTCCTCAAAACAACAGCGGCAAGTACACGAAACACTTGCGTCAAATCTGCAAGAGCGTCGTTAAAATTAGCCGTTATTTTAGCGTCTTTTTCAGTGTAGCCTCCGAGAGCCTTCTGCCGCTCAATGAGCTTTTCCATTTCAGACCGCCCCATGCGAAGCAGTCGAATTGTCCCTTGGTCGAGTCTTAATTTAGAGGCAAGCCCGCTGAATGTTGCCTTGTCCATTTTTTCAGCCGCGCCAGAAATCTCGGTCAGGATTTTAAGGACATCCTTAACCTTGCCGTTTTCCGTGGGCTTAATCTTCATCTCATCGAGGATAGACTTTATAAAGCCGCCGCCCATCGGCGTGCCTTTTTTGCCCTTCACGCCAAACATCTGCATTTGGCGGTTCAGCATTTTTAATGACGCTTGGAACGCCTCAGAACTGCCACCCTGCCGGGTCGTTGCTTCACCCCATGCCTGAAGGTCTTCGATTTTCAGGCTCGGGTCGAAATCATGAGCGAACTTCCCTAGTCTATCTGCCGTCCTCGTATACTGACTAAAAAGTTGATGTATGCCGAAGATAGCCGCAAGAGGACCGACAAACGAGCTCATCGCGCTCCTCATGCTGAACGAGATACGCCGCGCCGCCATTTCCCAAAGAGCACCGATGCGAGAAGTCGTCGTCTGTGTCTGTGCTTCAGTGTTGCGAGTTGCTTTTGTTACATTCTGAATCGCGGTGGTTGCGGCGTTCCCGCTCTGCGTAAGCGCACTCCCCATCGCATCACCATTACCAACAACACCGAGAAGGCTCTGAGCAATTCCTTCGGTTGCCTGTGCAAGCGACTGGAACGCTCCCCCCATAAGCTGGCGAAGGACGGCTTCAATATTTTGCGCACCTTGCTCAAACTCGGTGGTGTTCATCCCGATATCAAATGTTAGCGAATCCAGTTCCGGCATTTACTCAGTCACCGACCTTAACATCGCCGCCTTGTTGTAATTATTGACAAGCGCGATCTCGAACATGAGCCACGCATCCTCGTAGCTGTATACGGTCTGCAATTCAAAAAGCGACGCAAGCCCTTGAGACATCACTGTCCCGAGGACTTGCGTCGTATTTGCATAATCGAGGAGTTCTATTTTCCTTTTTCCCGGATTACCGCTCCACGTTTGGGGGATTCTGAGGTCTTTTCTTCGGTAAAAAAATCGAAGTTCAGCTTCAGCGCCTCCACCCGCAGATTAATCAACGTCATGAAGTTAGAGATGTATCCGTTCACATTGTCTACGTCGCACTGTTGTTCGACGCGATCATCCATCTTCGAACAGCATTTCAAGAGCTCGTCCCAAAGCGGTTTAAACTTCGCGTAATCAACGCCAGCAACGAACTTTCCAAGATGCCCTTTTATGTGCTCGATGAACGATTCGACACCGCCTGAAGAATCTCCCATATCAGACGAAGCCGCCAGCTGTACAAAACGGAGAATCCAATCTTCCATATCCGTAGCTGACATCTGACGAATCTTGAACTTCAGCTCGTTATCGCCGTCTTTCAGCGTGATAATTTTCGATTTAATCATCGTTTGCCCCTCCTATCAGGTTAATTCTGCGTAAGACCGGAGTCAGAGACTTCCGAATCTTGGAAATGGAAAACATACTGCATCGGATTCAGAACTTTCGATGCGCCGCCAGACAAAGAGCCGGTCTGAAGAGTGCCGTAGCTCCAAGTGAAAGTTTTCCCGATACTCGGAACTTCTGCGACAAGACTGCACCGATACGGCTTGCGGTTGGCCTTTGTCGCCTGAAGGATGTAATCAAACACGGCCACAGACGGCGAGGACACTTCAAGCGAGACAGTGACTTGCTTAATGTTGGGGGTATAGCCCGCAACCATCATGCCGTCAACGCCCATGCGGGTCTCAGCAATCTGTTCGCTTTCGGATGCGTAACTCTGGTCAGTCGAGAACTGCATCAGCTGTACGCCGTTGGGGTAAAGCTCTTCAACGGTCAGGTACAAAGTAGAGTTTGCGCTAGTAATATCGAAGCTCATACCACGTCACCCCCTTAAACAATCGCAGTGCTGGCAAGGTCGATACGATGGACACTGCCCGCATAAGTGTAATACAGGGAAACAGTCGGGCTTTCACGGTTCACGCGGACGCTTGCGCCGGGGTCTTCCACAATGACGTAGTAACCGTTCGTGAACAGTTCTTTGCTGATGTCGTAACCGACTTCGCTGATAATCTGCGCTTTCTGCGACTCACTCAGCATCATTCCCCTGTCAATCACGCCGTTCCTTCTGGCGCGGTCAACGGGGTCTTGAATCCACGAGCGAATAAGTGCATATCCCTGTTCGTTATAGGGAACACGCCCCACATTGCCGAGGCCGCTCATAATGGACACCTGAAGAACATTCTTCAGCCAGATAGCGTTGATATACGGGTCGATGAACCTGTACTCACCGAACATCGCGCCGGGGAAGAATCTCAGGAACTGGTCGTTTCTAGTGGCGTAATTCCCGTAAAAATTCCACGTCTTGCCCTCAAGAGCTGTAGCAGTTGCCGCATCATTAACACGGGCCGCAAGTCCAGTCTGATGTTTATGAGCCAGCGTGATTGTCCCATTAAGGCGATTCCAGTCAATACTTGCGATCGAGCCAGCTACGAATGCCGCAGTCTCGTAGTTGTAGTCGTACACGCCAGCAGTTGCGCCCGCATTGGCTTCATCCAAAAGGTCAGCAATGCTTGTATCAACGGTAGAATCCGAAAGAGCCGCTTCATTATTCCACGGGACATAAAGGTAATCGATGCCCTGCGCCGAAGCCCATGCAGACAGCGCAAGCACTTCATCGTTTGTAGCCTCGTAGACGGTCGTAAACGTTACCCAATTATCCGTAACAGTTCGAATCGCGGCCATGTTTTCAGCTACGCTCATTGCTTCTACGCCGGGGGACAGAATCGCGCCAGCCGCTTCGGTCAAATTCAACAGAACGGAAAGGTCAGTGCCCGACTCACCGCCAGTGGCATAGCTGACCGAGGACGCAGAGCCGACAGTGTTGCTGTTGATCTGGAACGCGCCCGTGAAGCTGGAATACGTCACCGTCGCGGCAGTGCGAAGAGAGGTCGTAAGAGCCGCCGCCGCATCGCTGAAACTCGTCACGCTCGACAGGTCAACGTCTGCAAGCGTCTGCACAGTGCCGTCAATCGTGATCGTCATAGAGCCGTTCGTGACCGCCTGAATCTGCGCAAGCGTGGCGGTGTTTTTGCCACCACGAAGCCAGCCGGGGGCAGACGTAAGCACGCGCGGGGCGATGATAAGCGAGCGCGGCTTTTTAAAGCTGTTGTCGTAGCCGAGGAAATAATGCGATGCAAACGTGTACTCATCACTAGCATTGCCGAAATATGTCCCCACGTCATCAGCAGACGTAAACATCAGCGCCATGCTCGACAACGGAATCAGCGGATTCGTCGTCAAAAGCAGGCCGTTCATGACAAGATCGGTTCCCCCCGCATTGATAAGACGAGGGGCAACGTTGACGATCATTGATGCCGGAATAGCCATTTTTTAATCACTCCTTTTCCGTGGGCGGGAATTTCACGTCCACATTCTTTAAATCCACATTAACCGCATCGAACCATGGCAACGCCTGTGCGATTGTCACCCAATAGGTCAGGTGCAAAACGGTCATGTAACGGTTCACGAACTGGTCTGAATCAGTTACGCCCGTTAAATCTCGAACATCATCAGCGTAGAGACATGACATCCCGAAATCAGAGAAAAAACGGACGGCATACGGAGTTCGAGCCATCATCTCAATGGCCGTTGCCCGTTGCCGTCCAGCATCGCTGTCCGAGTAGCAGTCTATTTGTACTTCTACCTCGACCAGTTCTTTTGTGATTTCTGTTCCGTCTGCCTCGTCAGGAACTTGACGTGCATCAAAGCCATACACATTCGTGCCATGACGAAAATGATTCAGTATCGTCATAATGATGTACTCGTTCGTGCCTTTAGGAAGCGCAATGCGATTCTGATTCCCCCTGATAATGTTCGCTTGCGGGACCGCGGGGACTGCATACTTCAGCAAAAATCTGCCGACGGCTTCATAAATCGAAGGAACGCCGACATGCGCAGGGGCTGTTGGAGTCGGGAAAGTCATCCGTTACCTTCCCCCCCCTTCAGACGATGGCGCTTGGATGTTCTGCGGACCGTTGACTTGCAACGTTGCACGAGCCGAAATCCACCCAACCGAAGAAAAATTATCTGGAAGAGCCGTAATAAGCCACCACGAGCCATCTGAACGCTGAAACATGTCACCGCCTCGTTCCTTGAAACGCGAGAGGTCAGATATAGCCCTAGCGTTGTTTTGATAAAAATACACCCTGACCGTCTCTGTATTCATGCCCGCGTTATTACTGTGAAACAAGGCACTGTCCGATTCACTTTGCACTTGAGCCTGACAGCTGTACGGCCCTTCGTAGATGGGCGTAACCTCTCCCCAAGTATTCACCTGACCGATATTAAAATAAACCTCTACGGTCTCGTCAGGATGTACGGCAGTAATAGCTCTGCGCACAACATCATGCAAATTGATTCCGCCGCTCATTCGGGATTCACCTCGAACGCTATTGCCTGAATCATCGCGCCAGTATCAATAAGCGTACCCGGAGCATAGGTAACAACATCGCCATTGCCATCCCGCATCGGCTTCCCCTTCGCGCCAGTTATCACTTTGGTCTTTTTGCGCCGCGTGCTCTCCGCGTTAGGCGGCGGCAGATTCGACTTAATTGTCTGCCGAATATGCCCGACTGCTTGAATCCCCACTATCCGTAACGCTTTATCAACAGCGATCGGGTCTTCTGCCTTCCCCTTAATCATGCCCGCGAACGTGTCTTGCCATTCGTTGGCATGATTCTGTATCGTTGTTCTCATAAAGGGACGCGCAGGAATACGAGAAGTCCCGAACTCGTTGTACGTTGCGTATTCTGCAATGAGTTTTCCGTCAGTAGTTGTCGCATCAGAAAAAATTCCGACACGCACTTTTGCAGTCTTGAGGTTCGCGCCAATCTGCCGCAAAACGTCCGACATTGCCCCTTGACGCTCCATTTTTACGCTTGCCATACTTGATTACCCCCACGGGTGGAAATGGTGCGTTTTGCCTGAAATAAGCCCCATCCTGAAGGGTGCCGATACTTGCCAAAAAGTTTGTCCGCAAGGCGTTTGCTTAAACCATGCCCCCGACAAGCCCCCTGCGGGGAGCGAGAAAGAACTGCTCACGCTCCCCTCCAAGGCTGATGCAAGCGGCCCTGATTGACCAAGCGGCCAGAGCGACATTGTGGCAAGGTGACAAACGAGCAAATACAGCAACGTCTTCCTGATAACGATATTATTATCCGGGTCATACGGAATCGGGCTGTTCGGCGTGTTATCCACGATCAGACACGCGACATCGAAGGCGTTTTGCAGTTCTGCATCCGAGATTAAAGCCATCGTGAATTTGGGGAACCCGGCGCGAAAGTCATCCGCATTAAAAACTACAACAGACGACATCGCTTGCCTCCTTATTCCTCAGGGGCAGACGTTTCGGTAATACGACCGCGAAGCTGAGGGTCTTTCTGGGGGTCAATCGGTTCGAGACCGTGGCGCGTATCCTTGCGCTCTTCTGCCTCTTCTTCTGCCTCTGTCTTTGATGTAGACTCGGAAAGAAGTCCACTGCGGAAGACGCGCATATGATGGTAACGCTTTTTAATCTCTTCCCAATCTGCCCGCTTCACAACCGTAAGGCCGAATCCGCCGACAGGGATATGCCCCTTATCCTTCCCGCGAAGCCCTTCAGCATTACCGTTAATCCTCACAGTGCGGTTGCCTGAAATGTCGAACTCAATACCGTAAGCGCAGTTCAAACCAATCACAACAGAATCGGACACAGCCGTTGCTGTTTTAGTCGCCGCCTTCACGTCAGCAAAAGAAGAAGCCACCGTTTTGTCGACGGTGGCTTTCACAGATTTCTTTACCGTTGCCGCAGTTCTTGGTCTTGCCATAATGTCCCCTCCGGATCTTTTTATTCAGTCTCGATGCCAGTCATCCGCGCGATAGCGAACGGCTGATGAAGGATAGCGCCATACGTGCCAGCAGTGAACTTCTGACGGAAGCTCGAAAGGTCAGGAATCACGCGGCCCGCCATGAACTTCTCACCGAAGGCGAGAACACCCGTCTTCTGGTTCGTGGCTTCGGGAGCAATGAGCATGACAACCTCGCCAGCCGCCGTATTCAGCTCAGGAAGAACCACCACGGTCAGAGACGAGAAATACTTGTCGAGCATATCCTGAACCGAAATGTTGAAGTCGGTCGCGACGCCGAGGAAGTGATTCATGTTGTTCGAAATGCACAGTTTCATCGGCGTGCTCTGGTCAATCCAGCCCTGCGACTGCTCCTGAAGTTTCGCGAACAGTTTCAGGATGTCGTTGTAAATCTGCGTCGTAGTCTTATCTTCCCAAGCCGTGGTAGTAGTACCGCCAACGGTAACAGAGGTCGCGGTAATTGCCGCGGGGAGGTTCGGATCGTTCAGGATACCGTAGATGTCGCGGTTGGCTACGCCCAGCAGATAGAACTTGTTCGCGGCAATATCCATGATCTGAGCGGCGGCCTTCTGCTTCGATGCGGCAAGATTGATCTTTGCTTCACTGGACACGGCCAGTTCGAGATCGCCATACGTGATCGTAGTCTGATAAAGATACTGCTCTCTCTGCGCCCAGTCGGTATTCACGTCAGAGGTCACACCGTTTGCATAGTCGCTGTACGGGGTGATGCCGCCAACGTACTCTTCCCTGCGCCACTTGGCGTAAGGCGTAGTCCACGTGCCTTTTTTCTCCTCGGTGTAAATCTCACGAGCACGGCGGGGCGCGGTCATGATCTCAATAACCGTGGGGTCAATATAGCCCAGAATTTCAGCCGGAACGGTCGTATTGGGCGTGGTCACGAGCGCGGCATCCTGCGCCAGCGCCTTCAGCTTGCCCGGTTCAATCCAGTGACGAGCACCGGGGAACGTGAATCCAAGCGCACGGACATCTTCAAAGTTCGGGATACGTGCCATGTTTATCAGTCCTTTCTCTTATCAGTTAAGCCCAGTTCGAGATAATGACCATCTCGTCCGCAGCTCCGGCGGTCTTATATTTCCAAGTGGTCTGAATAGCACCGGTAGCGCTCGAAGCTACAACCTTGCCAGTAGCGTCACAGTAGACAGAATCGCCAAAAGCAACCGTTGCAGGGGCGACAACGTAATAATCACCCTTTACGGCAATAGTCATCAGACTCCCCTCGGCAAGCGTCAGCGCCCCCCCGCTCGTCAGGTCAAAATCAAACGAGTTGATAACACGCTCAACAAAACCGAGAATCGCGTTAGCATTGGCAATAGTAGCCGTAGCCTCTCCAGCAGTCGCGGAAGCCGCCACAAAAGTGCCGACATCAATACCGTTGGCATCACCAACAAGGTAATTCGTCGGGGTATAAACGCTCTGGTCGGGAGTTGCCTTCATGCCAGCAACAGCAACAGGCGCGTAAAGTCCAATCTGGTTATACGCCATTTTTAATTCCTCCTTCGTTAATCGCTGATCTTGATATTTTTCAGGTTCGCAAACGCACCACTGTACGAGACAGACGCTGCATCCTTCGCGACAGCTTTTACACCCTTGCTTGCGTTATATGCCGCAAACATCGCCGCATAAGCGGAAGAGTCATATGGACGAATATTGATTCCGACCTTGGTCAGTGCATCGCCATAAATCGCGGACGCACTGTCATAGGCCATGACATCAACGTTGCCGAGAACGTGCCTGACTTGAGCGGCGGCACGGGAACGCTCCTTGAAGTCAGCGACCATATTGGCCCGAACGCGTCTTTCAATGCTCTTAGCATCCATCGCCATTCTGCGGCGGGGCTTGCTATCCTTGGCAAGACCTTCTTTTCCCTTTTCCTCGCCGTAATCAACGCCCTCGGCGAATGTTTTCTGCTCTTCAGGGTCTTCGTCTTCTCCAGTTGCCGCACTGTAAGCGAGATCATTCAGCGCGTCGGACAGCTTTTTTTTCTGCTCCTCGTCAAGCTCGGGGAACGAAGCGAGGATTTCCTGAATCTTCGCGTCCTTATCCTCGTCAGTAGCGGGCTTGTCTTTTTCTTCCTCGACGCGTTCCATGCCCTCGCTCTCGTGAAGGCGGTCAAGGTGCTCGGGCTCTTCCTTTTCCTTTTCCTCACCGTACTCGACACCTTCAGCGAATGTTTTCTGCTCTTCTGTGTCTTCCTCGTCCTTCGCCTCAGCCGCAGGCGCTTCAGCGGGCTCCTCGGCAGTCTCAACAGAAACCGTCTCGGGCGTGCCCTTCAGCTTAGACAGCAGTTCAACGACAGACGCCACGCTTCCCTCGTCGCACTCAGGGCAAAATCTCGCGACAATCTCCTCAACAGTCGAGTCCTTGTCAATGTCAAGTCCGAGCTTGCGCGGGTCAATGCCGTTGCGCTGAGCCTCCACGGCGTTAATTGCCATCATCAGGGAACCGCCGTTGAGGTTTGCTTTTGCCGCTTCAGGCACGGCATCCATAGCGAATCCGAGCCGCACGGCAAAAGGCAGTCTTCTTACTTTCTTCGCCATTTCGTACCACTCCTTACATAAAAAATCGCCACCCGGCGAAGAGCCGAGCGGCGGCGTTGCCATTTATATACAAAAAAAGCGACCCTTACAGGGGTCGCTTTTGTCACTGATTTTTAACCGTCAAGGGTAAAACCTTCAGCACCGTAATACTCAGCTACGCGCATGATCTCTTCCGGGGTCGCATCCTTAAAATCCATTGCCCAGCCGTAACTACCGATTGCCGGGTAACGGCTTTTATAGTCCCATTTTTCCCATTTCTGCGTGTCATAATGCCACGACTGCGCTTCATCCCCTCTTACGCGAACAATCCCCTTAAAATCATCGAAGTAGTATTTCCACTCTTTATCCTGCATTATACGTCCCCCCGTTCTTTTTCTTGCTCCAGCTCTTTATCGTTTCAATACCTTTAGGGCGTTCATACCCCTTGGCAAGCTCAACTTGTTTCGCATGCGCTTCTGCACGTTCTTCTGGCGTTCGCGTCTGGTCTCGTTCGATCTCATAAAGCGGATGAAGCTGATTCTTGATAATCATGCCGTTTGGCGAATGAATCTGAGACTCGAACGTAATACCATCTTTCTGGAAAAGTACATGCACGCCCTTATACGGATAATCGTTATTCCACTTGTTATCGACCTCGACGACCTCGTAGCCGCGCTTCTGCATCTGGTCGATAAGTCCCTTTGTCACTTTTGGAACTTCTTGATCGTTGGCAAGCGTCGTAAAACGAACTACATCAGTCATAGAATCCAGAACTTCTTTCGGTGATAAGTCGATGCCATGATCTTTTTTAGCATCAGCGATTTTATCGCGAATCTTCCGCTCTAACGACCCGGCACCCTTAACTCCGAACTCTTTCCCGTATATCTCACCGCCGATTGCCTTGCTGATTTCCTCATAATCTTTCGCGATGGACGGCCCATTGCTGGCGGCTTTTTCATACGCTTTCTGCAACTCGGGATATGACTTTAGCGTTCGATCTCCCGCACTTGCCTCGCCGAAGCTCATCTTGCCGTTAATGTCCGCCATGTGACTTTTGAGACCTTCCCACGACATTTTACTGATTGCGGCATCCGTGGGAGAACCGATCTCCTTTCCCGTCACTGTATTCGGATTCTTTTTAGGCTTGTCGATCTTCGGTTTCTGCTCTTTGGGCTTTGTACCCTTCTCAGCTTGCTTTTTCTCGATAAATTTCCTTGCCGCTTCACTACGGCTTTGCCCTTTTTCCAAAGGAACGACCGTTTTCCCGCCGACAGTCGTAAATCCCTCAGGGTCTTCGACCCAATCCAGCGCAACCCTATTATACCACACTTTAAACGTGTCGGGCACCGATGGCGGCAAGATTTGTGACTTTTGTCGATACCATTGGTTGAACTCTTTTTTGTTACTCACGCTATCTTTTGCGATATGCCATGTAAGCGGAGTAATTTGTTCTATAATGCCCTGTTTCGACTCAAGCCAGCCGTTCAATTTTTTTAAGAGAGTGCCGGATTTCTCGCCTTTACTTTTCACTGTTTTTTTATCCGCTACAACCACGTCCGGGCCAGCCCTGCCTTCTCGCACAAGCGCTACGTGATTGCCTCTGATATTTGTCATCACAATGTCGTAAGGTTTCCCGTCGAACTCGCCATTTCTCAAAACTGGCTCGTACTGATACGACGCACTCAGTTCTTTAAAGCGTCCATCCTGAATCGCATCAATGGCTCGCTGATCTGTCACGCTCAAGGTGATGTCGATATACGGAGGATTCCACTCGGCATCTGTTCCAAGTGAGCCGACTCTGTGAAGGGTCTGCGGATTTTCGGCGCTATCAGGGTGATGTTCCAACTGAAGCGGGAGGCCGTTGAACGTCTGGTAACTCTTCTCAAGTTCCTCAGCAGGGCGATACACCTGATAAATCTTTTCAGGGTCAAGCCCCATGTCGTGCCAGCCCGGAATCTCTCGTCCATAGTACGGAACGACTTGTTCTTTGGTAATGTGGCATTTCTCTACATGGAGGAATCCGTTCTCATCGACTCGCCTTGCGGAGACTGAATCAAACGTAATTCTTTCGTTCATGCTGTTCATTCTTCTTCACTCCCTTCAGGCGAAGTCTGCTCTCCAAATGTCGGAATAACGGGTTGATAGATACACTGGCAATTTACCAGCTCACCGCAGTGGACGAATCTCCCGACATCAGGGTCGTACATGCCTTCACTGAGCTTAAACCGCTTCCCGTCCATCATCATGTGCGAGTGGCGACTGCTCTTCTTGCCCGGTACATGAATCCATATACCTTCTTCGATTCCCAGTCCAGCATCACGGACTCGGTTCAGCCCGTCCGTGACTTTGTTGTTCTGGTCTCTGGCAATCATCGCCGCCCGCTTGCGGGTGATGTCGAAACTATCATACAGTTCTTCAGTCAACTGCCCCACATCTCTGCCAGCCTGAACGGAACGCTGTACCATGCCCTCGATACGGCTGAAATATTCCTCTGGAATGGTCTTTATCAGGGCGACGTTCGCCTCTATCAACGAACTCATCATGTATTGTTCAGCACGAGACGGCTTGAATTCGACCGTTATGCCCGCAGCTTTAAGAGCATTTTTCATCGCTGAGTTGCCGCGTCCCTTTACTTTGCTTATAAGCCAATAGGCAATTTTACGTCCCTCTTCAGAAAACACCTTTTGCCATCTGCGGAACAATGAGCGAAGCATTTTCTGCAACTCGACCGCTGGTGAAGCATCTTGTGCAATCAGCCCGATTTTGCCCTCATTCCGCCTATATTCAGCCCGCAGATGATACTCAACGGACTTCGCCATTTTTTGAACGAGTTTCTGCAAACGTCTGCGATATTCCTTTTCCAGTCCCAAATTAGGACGGACGGCGCGAATTGTCTGCACCTTTTCCCTTTTTTTGCGTGGCGGCACCTTTCGCGCCCCCTCCCCAAACAATAAAAAAGCGGCCCCGACAAAGGGGTCGCTTAGTTTTTTGATTGTTTATTCAAAGCAAAGCGCTAGTAAATTCCCAGCACGAGAGACGCCAGCCGCGAAAACCTCATTCGGATGCGCTAAATTACTAACGCGAAACCGTTCTACACAACTCGCATACTCTCTTTCGATTATGCCGGATTGTTCATCAGCCTCAAGAAATTGCTGGACTTCTTCTTCGGGGAACGCGCTCAAATACCCTATGACGTAATCAAATATCAAGTCGCGAAATTCCTCAGCCGTAATCATTTTTCTTTGCGAAAAAATCGGCGCAAGCATTTTACTGTTCCCCCTCATCCATTAGCGAATTGCGAACATCTCTTGCAGAATAATAATCATTGCTTGCCGCAACGCGCTGTTTAAACTCCTTAGCCGTCTCTGTAGTTGGCTTCCCTGTATATCGATAAAAAATAACATCTTCACGAGGCACGTTCAACTTGTCATCCGGCATCCCATTATAAAACCCTTTATTTTGCGCTTTCCATTCGTCGGGCGCATGTTCATCGCTGAACTTACACCACGAAACCGGCTCAAAACCATTGCGTACATAAAAATCATGATTCCCTTCGAAAGAGTCAAGACGATCTCCGCCATTCGCAATAGCGATCTTCAAAATGTCGCTCCCCTTCTCTGGCGAACCGGGCTTTACACATGCGCTAATTATATCACCTTTTGTGTGGTCTTCATCAGTCGTTTTTACGACAGCAACAACAGAACCGCCGGGAGTGTGAAAGGCGTTTGTGTTTTTATCATAATCATCAATATCATGCACGTCTACTCGCCATGAATCATTTTTCATGCCTTTTTTATCTGTATATTCTGTCCTTGAATCTTTGGCTGACGTGATCTTATTTGTAAAAACTTGCCCTGTCGTTTTTTTGTACGGCACTGACTTCCCGTTCTTGCCTGTAACTTTAGGCAACACAACTGACGATTCGCCCTCTTTAGACGTGACGAAAGACTTGACCGCTTCACGCTTTGTTTCTCCCTCTTTGACAGGAATATGCGAGCCTGTTTCCGTCGTAATCCACGCCTTAATATTGGGGTCGTCTGGGGCGGCATCCATGGTTTGCGCCGGATTCAGTTCTTGCGCCTCTTCGCCCCCCATACCTTCAGGCAACTCGCCACTCATGTCAGGAGAATCCCCTTCGCCATCGGGAGGCGTCTCCTCTTCCTGTTCAGGAAGTTCCTCAGCATCAAGGCCACTGAAGCCAGAATCGGGATCGTCGCTCAACGCCTTGCGTGCCTCTTCGCCGCTAATAATATTGTGGTCAAGAAGACCGCCGATTACGTCTGCTTTAGTCTTTTGGTACTGGACGAGCGTATTCTTGTCCTCTTCGCTCAACTGCACGAACTCGAACTTCAGCGACTTATCAATTTTGCCGTTCAAGTTCAGCTGAAGCACGTCGAGGCATTTCTGCAAGCCATCGCGGAAGATTTTTTCCTGTTGGCTCTTGATATGGTCGTAATAATTACGAATATCAGATTCGCCAGTCGCGTTGAACCCTGTTGGCGAAAGACCAAGCAGTTTTACGGCGGGGGTGCGGTTGATCGCGGCGAGATATTCAAGGGACTGTTTGCAGATTGCATCGACTCCAGCCACGGAAGACTCCACGTTTACGAGGTCTTCATTTTCTTTGTCAATCGCGACAATGTTTAAATTGTCTCTATTCTGTTTAAAGTATTTGATGCGCGTATCGAGGGCGCGCGTCCCTTCTCCAGAAAACAGAATATCGCCGATCTGAGTTTTAAAAACCGTCATGCTGTGCTTTGCAACAAGCTCAGTCGCGGCAGTACGGCACTGTTGGAAATGAAGCACGTAATCCCAAAGAATCTGCGCCTGCGGGATTCCCATGAAGTTATACGACGGTCTCAAAAGAATCGGGACTTCATTATCGACCAGTCGTACAAGGCGGCTCTCGTGAACCTCTTGCCCCAGCACCCACCACGTTTTCGGGACGAAGTAGTCAGTACGCAGGGGGTCAGTGGAATTGTAAAGACCGGGGAACACGTTCACAGGGTCAACGACTATGAATCCTTTCAAGTCGCCCATCTTCAGCTCGCCAGTATAATTCGTCAGGTTGAGCGGGGTCTTCAGCTCTTCCCCCATCGCGCCAGTGTCAATGTAAATCATAGCGCCACCTTCATACCCGACAAGCTCCTGCGCATCATGGAAAACTTCACGGAGATGATATTTTCTCATCGTGCGCATCATCTCATCAACGAGCGTTTCACCTTCCCGCTCTTTCTCTTGGATACGTTCTTTTTCTTCAGGCGTCACTTCCCCGTCAGCATCAGCATCGGGGTCGTCAAGGTCTCTTTCGAGCTTTATCCAGTTGCGAGTCATATCATCCGCGACTGTCTCAATGCAAGCCCGAAGCAATCCGTTTTGGCTCATGGTCTGCAACATGCCGTAGCCGACGAATTCCGCCATTGGCATTTGTCCAAGCTCCAGCGTATGCTGAATCAACGAATACACGCCGGAATCATACAGCTGCGAATCCATCGCCACGCGGACATCTTCAGGCGCGCCGAGAGTCTGCGCAGGGCCGTAAACTTCCCGGACATCATCCAGTGTCGGTATCGTCGAAAAACCCGCATACCCCTTTACGGCGTTATAAAATTTTTGGATAAACCCTTCTTTTTTCGGCATCTTAAAAACCTCCTCGCCGCAGGATATTGGGGTTAATATTCAACGTACCGCGCCCCTGCCGGATGTAACCGTCAAGGCTGTACCGCAGTGCATCAATGCAATGATTGTTCGCATCTACGATAATCGGGAGAATATCCCCGTTGTTTTTGTCGACCTTGTAGCTATACAGCCGAAACTCATCTGCCGTATGTCTGCATCTTGGATGTATGACAATCTTCTCGAAGCTCTTTAGGACGGCAAGCCCATCCTCGACGCTACCTTGCCACTTTTTAGCGCCAGTGACGCGGAAACCGTGACGTGCCATATACGAAATAGTTTCAGGGCGTGAGCTGTCGGCCTTTATTGGCCACTTCCTTGCGGTTTCAATGCTGTCGAACAACTGCGGAGTTTCATCCAGTTCAACCCCGACGCCATACGCTTCACGGTCGATATACAATCTGTCGTCTTGAATAAAACATCTGACAAGTGCCGTCGGGTCGTTCGCGAAGCCCCAATCTGCCCCGTGATAAAAACGAATGTTCTCAGGGGTCTCAAATGTTTCGACGGTAAATTTGTTCCGGAATATCTGAGCATCGCTAAAAATCCGCGGATTCCCTTCCCAGATATACGAATAGGCATCCGGGTCGACACGAAGGCAATATAGTCTTTCTTTGTCCAGTTCCTCCGGGAACCATGGATTATCGTCCCAATTCACCTTCCGCACGAGCGCATCATCAGGTGGAGAAAGAACGAACCTTTGCCACGTAGCGTCATCAGGATTCAGAGGATTAAACGTAATCCAGATTTCAGAACCGTTTTTACGAATGGTCGGGATTAAAATATCCCAACTGTCCGCACTGATCGCTTGAGCTTCTTCAGCCCAGCATAAATCGATACCTTCAAGCGACTTGATCTCTGTGGAATTATGCCGAAGCCCCTTGAAGATAAAAACGCTCCCGGTGACTGTACAAACGATACTGCTCTTAGTGATATAAAAATACGGGGTCAGCTTCATTTCTGCTATCTGATCGCACAGCAGACGATGAACTGAATCCCCGATACTCACCTGCAACTCACGAGCACAAAGAACGCGCAACTTTTTTGTCGAAGCCAAAATTAGGAGCGCCCTCGCGACGCTCCAGCTTTTTGCTCCACCACGCCCGCCATAATACACTTTATAGCGGTGAGGCTCGAATATGTCAGAGAACGCGTCAGGGAACTGGAATCGCTCTCTACTCAGCATCTTCCTCGCCCTTGAATCGAGATTTCACGAATTCAATCTCGAATAGCTTCGGGTCGAGAGAAGGCAACGGCTGGCCGTCTGCCCCTGTAACTTCTTGACGTTCAGCGTAGCCTCTATCCTTCCCGAGAGTCTTTAAGACCTGTAAGGCGACGCGCCAGTTCCCGCGGGCGATTTCTTGAGCGATAACAGATTCCGCTCCATCCTTGATCGCTTCACGGGCGAGCTCTTGTTCCTCTTGGAGTTCCTTGCTTTTCCGGACTCGTTTCCATACGTCCTGACGAGAGATTTTTATTCCGTATGTCTTGCTCAGGTAAATTGCCGTCTGCGCCAGTATTCCAGACGTTTTGTGCAATGCCGCAATAATTTGCCGATTAGTTACTTTTGTCAACTTTTGTTCCTTTAGACGAACATTTTTTCGCCTAAATCCGTCTCGATCAAACGCATGGTTTCATTAGCTCCCGTCAGTCGGCACGGCACATCGCACAAATTCATCGTCGTTTTATAACTGGCTTTTTTCTGCATAACATCACAGTCCGTGATATGACACACGATCTCATACGGTTTATGGCAACAATACATAACATTCCCGCACTCATCAAGGGCGATCTGTGACCAATTAGCGATACAAGACTTAAACCGCGTCTTCGGCTCGTACCACTTAAAATTAACAAGTACTCGTTTATCAAAAGAGCGGATATTCTCCAGCTCTTCAACGCATTTCTGACGGTTCACTTCGTTTTCAGGGTCTTCGTAAAACTCCCCGCAAGTGCTTTCGACTGGACGGATAGCGATATAATCCACATCGAGCTTTTTGACTGACCAATAGAATTCACGCACAAATTGAGGGTCAGCCGCAACACACTGTACGCCCAAAGAGGTCGGAATCTTGTTAATCCGTTTCCACTGCGCGTACTCTTTGATATTCCGGATTACGTCGTCATATCTGTCTACCCCGCGAATCTCCCTGTAACTGTCCCTATCGTAGCCGTCAAGAGAGACTTTTAAATATTTAGGGCCAATGTACTTAATCACGTTAAAGTTGGTATTTATACCGTACGGAATCCTGCTTTCCTCTAGCCATGCGCAGATACGGTCGAACTCGTAGCACAGAGTTGGCTCGCCACCGCCTGTCAGGATGATTCCTTGCACGCCCAGCTGTAAAAGAATCTGCGTATAACGTGAGAAGTCCTCGAAGCTGATACTCCTAGCAGTTTCCCGCGACTTGTCCCATCGCTTATACGTACAGTATTTGCACCGGTTATTGCAGAAATTTGTCAGAAAAAAATCCGCTGTAATGGGCTTTTTCCCCAAAACAGCGGATATATTTTTCATGAGCTTATATTTTTCAATACTCATTTCCACCCCTCCGATTTAGCGCTTTAGTGCTTTTTCCACTTCTCGTTCAGGATTTTAGGCGCACAGAGATTCCAGTCGATTTTATGATGCAAGCGATGATGTGTATTCCCCATCGTCGCAATTTTTATCGCTTGCGGTGCAAATATGACACTTGAAAACGGTTTTATATACCCGCTGTTCTCGCCGTAAAAACCCGACATGCCGCCATCAAGAGATTGCGTTTGCTGGACTTTCAACGTCAGCCCTAAATACGAGAAGAAGAGAACGCCGCGATTAGAAAGCGTCACATACGTCGAAACATCCTCATTCGACTTCCCGCTGAACCAGAAACGTCGGTCAGTCTTGCAGAAAAAAGAATTCATTGCCTTGCGGATGAAACGCTCTCGAAAGCGCTTGCTCTTGGCTCCGCCTATAAGGTCCCCGTTCTGCCCCATTGCGATTGTAGCGACATTCGTTGTTTCGAGAAAATGAACAAAACTCTCACACACAGAATCGAAAACTTCCGGCAGTTGCTTCACTTTAAGTACAACGCCGTCATCAGTATAACGATGTTCAATGCCCGTGTAATCGTCATCCAGTTCGAGAAAATACTCAAGCCCCAACTGTTTTGCGAGGTCGAAGCATACATTTCTGGCATAACAGACCGCACGCCTGTCAGCTGTATTTATTCCCTCGTCCATCCGCTTCGACATTGCGAGCTTATCAAAAACGAGAATCTTGTCCCTGCCGAACTTTTTTTGATACTCAGGGAGCGTATCATCCTCGTTATCACAGACGATGTACCACTTCCCGGTATACCCAACTTTGCGAAGCATATTCATCGTCTTCATGTTATCCGCACGACCATGCGAGAGAATGAAGATCGCGAAATCGTCTCTCATCGCGGTTTTCTCCACTTCTCATTTAAGATCATCGGATGTGCATTTTTACTCCTAATAGTCCCCATGCGATAAGGCGGAGTGTATTTTATCTTAGCTTTTGCGGGGTCACCTATTAAAGTCCCGATGCAATATATATAACGCTCTCCAATAGTCCTTGCATATTCAATTCCACCGGCATTAGCTCCGTCGACTTGAAAGAAAAAATGTAAATGGCAACTGGAACAAATTATTTTACCGACCCTGTTGTACGCAAGAGGGGTAATAATGTCTTCGTTGTAATGACACTTAAACTCGACGCGCCTCTGAGTATCACAGAAAAAAGCATTTACAGCGCGAAATAATATTTCATCTTTAAAGCCACCAAAAAACGATGACGCACCACCACTGCCATAAATATATAACCCCGCGTCACGCATAAACCTAAATACAGCTTGAAACGCATCATCAACGTATTCGGTTCCGCGCTCTTGCCTTGCTGTCCTAATTCTCACAGCGCTCATATCATCATCAAGTGAAACAAAAAAGCGAAATCCGCGCTCAATGGCAAGATCATAAACAGCATTCCTCGCATACACAGGATGCCCGGGATTCGGCACATTGAAAAACACATCGACGACATCCATGTATTTCTGTTTATTGAAGACGAGAACCTTATCGCCGTACTCCCTTTGATATTCTTCGAGCGTTGTGTCAATATCATCGCAGACGATGAAAAGATTCGGCACGTTTTTGCTCTTCAAAAAGTTGTATGTCTTTTGGTCGTGCGGCCTTCCGTGTGAGATGATAAAAACGGCGTAGTCTATTTTATCCTTCAACGTCTTCATCTCGTTCCGCCATCAGAGCCTCGATATCAGCGTTCAGCTGGACATATCCGTTCCGAATCGCGTTATCAAGATCAATAATAACGAGCGCAGACTCTTCCATCAGCTCTTGCACTTCTTTAGGCGCATGGGCGTAATACTCTGCCACGTTCCTGTAATTAAACGCAAGATGACGAGTAGCCGCCTTGCGAAGGAAGCCCTTAATATCCTCAGGAACGTCTTCTGCCGCATCAATTTTAGCGATCAGCTCATTGCATTTATCCTCGTCAACGAGAGCCGCAAGAGGCGGACATTCGCCAGTGATTTCATAATGCGGAATGTCTACGGAATTATTGTATGTATCATCTTCGGTGATGTCGTTGTTTTCTGCCATCTCTTCCGCAAGGAAGCCGAAGTCTTCCATGTTCATTTCAATATCCGCAAGCTCTTCGGCGAGCTTATCCATGTCCCATTGTGCGTACTCAGCCGTCTTATTATCGGCCAGCCTGAACGCTTTGATCTGCTCAGGCGTCAAGTCATCAGCAACGATGCACGGAACAGTCTTCATCTTCAGTTTTTTCGCGGCCTTCCAGCGGGTATGACCAGCAACGATTGTTCCTTCTGCATCAACCACAATCGGGACTTTGAACCCGAACTCAGCGATTGAATTCATGACGTATTCAACGGCCTCATTATTGATACGAGGATTGTTTTCATACGGCTTCAGTTCCGACAGTTTTTTCTCAAAAATTTCCATTTACATCGCCCCTTCTGCCCCTGCATATAAAACGCCCGCCTTCTGCGAGGGGCGAACAGAAGGCGGGCATCCTTAGCATACGCTTCGGACAATAGCACGTTATCACACTTGACACGAGAATTCATTACAGTTTTTCACATAATTTTCGTCGAGAAGTTTTTTGCCTTGTCTTTCAGAGGGGAGATTCGACTGCTCCCACGGCAAGCTATGAAACTCCAGTGGTTCGCCAGTGGCTTTACAAAAACCGTCTCGATACAGTCTTGCAAAATGTTGCGCCCATCCGATTCTCGCAATTAGATCGTCAATAATCTTTTCGGTATGCGTATCTATGCTCGCTACAGGCTTCATAATTGCTTTCCCTTCATTTTCACAGCGCCCACAGCATGACCTTCGTCCCGGCTGGAAGCTCCATGCTTCTAACCGGACGCAGCAACGTTCCCTCGGCGAGGATTAAAAGCGGGGGTTGTGTTACAGCCCATTCGGGTTTTTCATACTGCCGGTCAAACTCAATATCGGACACTCGTATTATTGCTTTCACTTGTCTACGGTTCAGCCTGCTCCAGAATCCATGTCCACCATCGACATTTTCAAATTCGAGATTGTAACCGCGCCTTCTATACCGATAATATTTTTTCCTCTTCGCCCGCTTCACTTGCGCCATCCCCATTTCTGCCGCAGCTCGAATTGGCAGACACTCAATTCACATTCTAACCGGTTTGCTTTATTCAGCGCCTTGTCGCGCTCGTAAAACGCCCGCTCGCGGTCTTTTTTGAGCTGCTTGATCTCAGATTTGAGCGCGGACAGTTCGCGCCCGCAAAGCAGCTTTTTCAGCCAGTTCATGATTTCGCCTCGTCACGTTTGACAACGCTGATACCGTAAGACTTCATCACGCGCACCTCCCACGGGAACAAATCATCAGCGGCAAATGAATCACCTTTTCCGGCTTGTTCCCGCCAGTATCGCGCCACTTGCCGCGCTTCCATCACGTCACGCTCTGAAGCTTGCGCTCTTTCGCGCCATTTGTTAAGACTTTGTTGCCATTTAATAACGCACTCGTTCAGCGTCTTGATCTCATCGCGCAGCAACCAGTTTTTCAGCTCTTTAATCATGACCTCAACGCCTCCAACACCCTGCGCCACTTCGATCGGCGGGCAGGGCTTTTCTGGAGCGCCTTCACAGCGTCGTCAATGATCTGCCACAGATTGGCGTTCGACAAAAAAATCTCATACGTCACGGGCGTTTCAGGCGTCCACTCCGCGTCTTTGGGATAGTCAGTGAACTTGTAATACTGTCCGGATTCGTTACCGCCGAATTCGATTCTTGTCTGCATATTTTCTTTCATTTCTACACCTCGTATTTCCAGTAGCCCATCGACACCGCACGGGCGATCTTGTAGGGAACGCTTCTTGCTCGCTCCCTTAAAATATACTCGGACGTGTTGAATCGTTCGGCAGTCTGCGCAACAGCACCTTCCCGCCCCCACGCAATTTTTACTTGCTCTTGAGCGAGATTATACGCTTTATACATCGCCCAGTCCGTTGGATATTCATGCGCGTACTGCCGAACAGCCTGTACCAACTCACACCACTCGACGGAATCAAGCACCGAGTCGATCTCATCGATCATTGTATCTTCTTGCCGAATTTCTCGCCCCTCTAAATCATGTCCGCCCTGCACCTTTGTCCCGAGGTCTTCTTCAGGTGACGGACGAAAAAAAAGCGCTTCTTTTATCTTCTCCCGAGAAGGCTCCGGAGCGTCCCCCATAAGGGCCGGTATGCCCCTAAAACATTTTCGAGCTATGACATCTATGACTTTCGCCAGTCGTTTGACCTGAACGTTATCATAATGGCGATTCACGATCATTGCCTCTTATTTCTCGACTCCCTCAGCGCTTTTTAGCATCTCTACCATCGCCGCGACTTCCCCGCTTAAATACGAAGCCTTTACCCAAAGTTCGAGAATATCCTTTTTCAACGTGCTCCCCGCGAGTTTCTTTTTCACGGCCTCTTCTTCACTGCGAAACGTCGCCATGCGCAAATCTTCGCGAGACCTATTCAAAGCACCCAAAATATCGTACATCCATGACAATGCCACTGACGTGGCGATTTCCTCCTCGGTACTTTGTAAAACCGATAGAGGAGTGTAATTTGTGCTGTTTCGGAATTCGCCGATATCAATATCGTGCAACATTACATACCCCTCCGTTTCGTCAGCTTTTGTACTCTCGCACCAGCCGCCCGGCCAGTTCCATCACTGTGTTTATGTCGCGCCGCAGTCCGCCGTATTTGATCGCGTCATAACCTTTAGTCTGCCGTTCTACCGCGTTCGCGTATGTCCACGCATCCGACAGCGACATATAGCACCGCGCCAGCATCGCGCCGATTTCGATTTCGTTTTTATTCATTTACAAATACCCTCCCGAGGCGGCACAATACACATCCATGTTCGCATATACCGACGGAGTTTTTTCGTCCCTTTATGTTTTAACAGCTCACGCCAGCTTATCATGGTCACGTAATTGCAGTAAAAATATCCCCCCACGTCAGCAAGACGATCCAAACGCCAGTTATAAAACCTATGGGAACGCTTATACACCTCTCCACTCCTTACTTCTTCGGTCTCCAGCCGTACTGCGTCGTATACCCGTCCGGCGGCAAGACCTCTGTCAGATACATCGGCTCATAACCGATTGACGGCATGATCGAGAACCAGAACTTTTTCGCGATCTCGTTATTGTCGATGATAAACATGCACAGCGTCGGACCTCGGTGCATTTTCGCCCACTGCGTGAAGTAACGCAGCATGACGCCCTGTCGCCTGTACTCTGGTACTGTGTACGTTTGCGCGACGAAATAGTCACAGAGCGGGTGACAGTTATCGCGGAAGCCGATAGCCAAGAAGCCGCGAAAGTTCTTTTCGCATTCAGGGCCGTCATAAATCCAATGCCATTTTGTCTGCGAATGCCGGACAAGCTCTTCTGCCTCATCTTTCAACTCATCGCGCGTGCGCATCCGGCAGCCCTTGATCTCGTTCAGCTCGCGCAGATAGTTCATAACGTGCGGGATTGTGTATTCAACGTGCTTAAAGTCAATCTGCATTTATTTCACCCTTGCTAATATCGCGGATAATCGCCGCATGAGTGACGGCGTTGTTGATCTGTCGGCGAAGGGCGCTGATTCTAAATCGTAAATCCCCGCGAATGCCACCATTACAACGCCCAAGCGCTAACTCTTCAGCGTATGTGCAATGCGCAAACGCATCTTGCAGGGAACAAATCGCGTGGAGTAACTCATCTGAAATCTTGTAGCGCAGATCGTCGGTCATTCTGGCTTCCTTTCCCAGTCTTCGATCAATTCACCAACTGTTTTCCCTAAATCCGCAATATGAGAATGAATCATTGTATAAATCATTGCACGAATCCCCGCCGTCTGCGCTGTTTCTACGGCGGCCTTCATTTTCCCACGAGCCCTGTTCAAATCACCGAGTGCATCCCATAGCCGCCAGAGCATCAGCTGTTTTGTCGAAATCGGCTTATCAGAAAAATCGACGTATTTCATACTTTGCCCCTCGTTTCTAAAAGATGTACAAACTGCGGGTTCAAAATTTCTGCTGTTTTGCTTGTGCAGACTTCACGCGGGTACGAGTCAAGAAAATGCTGAATGAACTTCAACCGCTTTTCAGCCTTATCGCCCCATCGTCTGACCGTGAACGCATGGTCGTTTTCGGGATTCTGCGATAGCTTCATGACTTCAAGCACGCCGTCATAACTGAGATACGACTGATAACCGCTTCCGATCTTCATGCCCGCCGGGACTTGCTTCAAAAAGATCGCCGCCGTCCCATTGAAGCCACGCTTGCGATCTCTGAATTCGTAACCGAGATTCTTGAAAATTTCGCGGGCGCGGAAGTAATACATGCCGTCGCGCACCGTGATAAAAAGCGATAAGAATTCTTCGCTCATACGCCCGCCCGCCTCCATTTCTGTCGTTCTGCCTCAGCCATCAGTGCCTTTGCCGCGTCCATCGCGCTTGGGAAAATTTTATGCGTCTGCGGGAAGTCTTTCGCGTAGTGACTTTTATCAGAGCCTTTTTCCGTCTGCACGATCACATAATGCCCGCTGTGTTCTTCGACTGAAAAGACAAGCCCCCGCGCCTCGTCGATATAGTCATAACAATAGGCGTCGACAACGTTCGTGTTTTCGTTGACAAAAGCGCTTTCGCCGACTTCTTTCAGCCGCGCCCTGAATCGCTTCATCTTCTCGCGGATCACCGGCTTCATGACGTTCGGATTCATATTCAACGCCGACGCGAGAAGGAAGAACAAATAATTGTCATTCGTCGCCGCGAGTCGTTGCGCGGCCTCAGTGCCTTTTAACACTTCGCCCGTCTCGCTTGGGCTTTCATGCTCACGCCATGCAATGACAATATCGTGACAAGTCAAATTCTCCCAATAGTGCACGCCAGTCGATTTGAGTTCCCCGCCGTACATGCTTTCGGTCTGAAACCGCACGGGACTGCCGCACGGTTCCCTTTTCACAACGGCCCGCACCCATTCTGCAAGGCTCACGGCTTGCACCCAAACAAGCTGGCCGACTTCGGGGAAGTCGCCCTTGGTGACATAGTGCCACGCCTCGCGCGTGGCCTTTTTCGTCGCGGCCATCAGGCAAAATCCCTCGCTTTGATCTTGACAATGACACGCCCGCCCCGGCGGTTTTTAAGCTCCACCGCGGGCCGTGCGACAACGCCCTCCATCAGAAGCGAACTGTCAGCGGCGATCTGCGAGCATGGGCGGCATTTGACATAAGCAACGAGTTCCATCAGCATGCCAGTCGCAACGACTGGAGCGCACTCCACGCCGAATGTCTGCGCAACACCTTCCACGCCCGCACGCCGCAACCACAAATTCTGACTCGGGATAAAGACATCGAACAGCCTGAAACTCACGCCGTCGGGGATGTACCGGCCACCGCACGCCTGAATCTTCAAGCCGTAGCCTTCGCCGCACAGCATGACGGGCGTTTCTCCCCACGCCTGTTCAAACAGCTGTGCATTCTCTTCGCCGCCGAAAAGCTGATTCAACTTTGCAAACAACGCGGCGGGAAGTTGAGCGTTATCAGTGCGCCCCTTGAACTCGACCGCGTGACCGTCCCAGCAGACGCGCACGTTCGTGCCGTCGATTTTCTCTGTTGCAATCCACTCCAGACCGGCTAGGTATTCGACCGTTTCATCGCGATACTGTCCTTCGATCAGCTTTTTAGTGCCGGATATATCACGCTGAAAAACGGTCTCTATTTTTGGATATTCGAGAAAGGTCATTTCTATAACCCCCCTTCTTCCTCGCTCATACGGTCTTTAACTGAGGACGCGAGCATGTGGACTTTTTTCTGCAAATATTCCATCGTGTCAAGCGAACACCATTTCGTCATAAGAAAAGCCAACGCCATAGCACTTATTTCAAACTTTTCTTTGCCCCTGCGTTTACCCTCTCTTATCCCAGCCAAATACATTGCCATATTCAATTCATCATCGCTGAAACATTGAATTGGTTGCATATGGTGACAATATTTTGCGCAGCTCTTTAATTCGGGAAGCGTTATTTTCTCACTTTCTTCAACCTCTTCATCATAGCCTTCAGGTAGCCGAAAACTCCATACTTCACGTCCTGTATCGTCTGTAAAACTAGTAAATTCTTCTCCGTGTTTATTCGCCATCGCTCGCCACCTCTTTTTTATTCGCAACGATAGCCGCCGCTATCTGCTCCAACAGGGCGGCGCTTTTGTCATGCCGCCCGCCCTCAATCCACTCCCACGGCGTGTGAAACACGAGCCAACCCCTCTGGGCGTACCCGTTCCCTTTTTCCATGTCTCCAAGCATCGACGCGGCGCGATTGTGCCGTCCATAAGTCCACAAGCCGCCGTCAATCTCGATCGCGACTTTAACCGACGGGAAGGCTATGTCCGCCCGCCACTGGCGATCTGGCGCGGCAAAGCGGTATTCAAAAACATGTTCCACGCCTGTAATTCTTGTCACGTCGCACGCAAATGCGACTTTAATCATTTCTCGGTATGTGTCTTTTTTCGCCATTCTGCAATTTTCGCTAAATACACCAGATTCGCCTGAAAACCGTAATCTTCCGGTTCCAGTCCTAGCTCCTCGCATAACGCGAAAAATAGCTTGCTTTGCGGGGTCAGCCCCTTGTATTCACAGCTCGCGACGTTCGAGGCGTATGTATGCAAGATTTTCGCGAGCCCCATCTGCGTCAGCCCTAGCCCCTCCCGTGCCGCCTGCACGTCTTCGCCGAATCTCCACGCTGCCTCGCGCATCTTCTCTGACAGAATCATTTTCTCGCCCGCCTGTTTCTGCGCCAGCTCGCGATCAGCGCCGCTTGATTACTTGCGAAGCCGAATTTCTCAGGCTGGATGTCCCACGCCTCGCACAATTTGAAAAAACCTGTCATTGACGGCGTGTAACCTGTCCGCTCGCGCTCTGTCACGACTGACGAACTGACGCCGCAGATTTTTCCAACATCACGCCCTGTCATCCCGCGGCGGATGCGCTCTTCGCGGAAACATCTCCCCGCCTTTATTTTCGCTTCGTCGTTCAGCTCAGTAGCAATCTTGATTGCAAATCCGCTCGCCGCCGGGGTATAGCTCCTCGCCTGTTCGATAATCTCCTGCATGTGCGCGGGATTTTTTTGCATCGCCTCAATCAGGCGCGGGACTTTCAGCGCCATCCGCTTCGGAATGCTATTCGCCCGCTCAAGATAGATTCGCGCAGTCGCTTTTGGGATATGAAGTTCGCCGCACAGAGCACCTTCGCTATGCGTGTACACGACAAAAGCCCTCATGACCGCCTGCGCGGTCTCTGCGGTCATGCCGTCCGGCATTTTCCAAGGCACAACGCCCCACGCAGACGGCGGCTTTTGGTCTTTCGGTTCACTCACCGTCACTATCTGCGCCATGTTCATCCTCCCACGAGAACGGGAACACTGCTATCGACTCATCGATCTCAGCGGCGTACAAGTCGCGCATTTCCTCGGCGCACTTGCGGGCTTGGTCGCGCTCACGCATCAGGCCTTTTGCCTCGTCGATCAGCCTGTCGCGATCCTCTTTCAGCCGCGCGAGCTCTTCCATCAGGTCACAGCCGTTCATTCTGTCGCCTCCAGTAGTTCGGGGTTGTCGTAGATGTTACCAATGACGTGAACTTCTCCACGCTCGAAATAATAGTCTAGCAATCGAAGATTCATCATTTCGGACAAGTCCAACGCAGTAATAGCGGCGTAAAAATCAATTACTTTAGTCATCTCGTCGCTACTTTCGCGCAGAGAAAGTATGTCCCCCTCGTAAATCTCGCGCCCGCTTGAGTCCTTCAGCCCCGTGAACTGCCCGACGGTCTCGGGGTCGACATAAAATTCATTTGCTTCGTCCTTGCGAATCACTATCCTGCCGTCGTCGCATTTTACGAGATCCCCGACATACCAAATAGAGCGCTGATAAGCCCCCCGCCCTCGAAACTTGATCTCACGCATCGCCGTCACCCCTTAAAAGCCGTTCCAGACTTTTTATAATGTCTAACACGTCCAAATCGTCCAGAGTTATCGCGGCATAGTCCCCAAATACAGTATCTGACGCAATAGTGATTAAGATACTCCCAGCAGAGCCAGCCCTTTCTATACTGATTGTTCCGCCATCATTGCCGACATAATCAAACCTCATCGTCCTTCACCTCCGCGCGGCGGTTCCACTTAGCAACAGCCTCTTCCGGGGTATCCGCTTCTGGCCCGCAAGTGCCGCAATCGGGACAGTTAATAAAATAACTAATCCATCCTCTGTCTGGGAATGTCTCGCGCGTATCTAAAAGCTGTAAATCCCTGACGTTTTTACAAAACGGGCAAAACTTCAATTTCCCCATCTCGTTTAGCTCCCTTATCGCTTCAAACGCTTTTACATAATCCACAGCTGCCGTCATTTGTCATTCGCCCTCATGATCGCCGCGATCATCAGCCCGAGCACCACGCCGATGATGATTGAGATAACGGGGATTGCAAAATCAAGCCAGATTGTTTCGCTCATTTCTGACTCCTTTCGTAATCATTGCCCCAAAATCGCAAAATTTGCCGCTAAACTTTTTTGCTATGGTCACTCTATCAAACACGCCCATCTTTTATCTTTCTAGGCATGTTCTAGGAGCATTCCCCGGCATTTTATGTTTCCGAGTCACCCCTGTTTTTATCCCTGCACCCAAAATCCGAGAATTTTATCCGCAAGACACTTTCCCATGCGGACGAAATATCTTCAGGCATGGCCTCTCGCCCCTCTGCTATAATCGCCAACCGTTCCTCGTACTCGTCAAGAAGTTGCATCGCACGGACTTTACCGACCTCGCGCAGCTCCTTGTTTACGACCAGCATTTTGCCAATCGGGAGAATGCTCAACTCGCCTTTTTGCCGTTCTGTCATTCACCGCTTGCCAATCGGAGCATATTCGGCGTAGAGGGGATTGCGCCAGTTTCCACAGTGACGATATTCTCCCGCGTCCACGACTGATAGCCGTTCTGCTCTGCAAGCCCCGAAAAATGTTCAGGAACATCTTTCCAGCCGACTTCTCGCTGTACAGCGGCCAGATATGCCCGTCTGAAGCGCGGTTCCATGTCGACCGTGGCATTGCAAAGACCTGTCCAGCCGCCGCAAGCCTGAAGGGCGTAGTGAATTTTAGGGTCGTCGAATTTTAGGCTCTCGTACAGACTGTACGAGCGAAGCGTGCTCTTGACGCATGCCCATGCCGCGCCCGCTTGCTGTTCAGGTGTACCGACAAGCGCGATCACCACATCTGCGGGAGTCGGGGCGAACTTACCGCTTTCCCCTGTCCGCCCCTTCATGTGGCGTTCGATGCCTTGCACGACCAGCTCGAAAGGTACTTCTGCAAGGGCATCGAAGTAAAGCCGCATGCCTCTCTCGGATAGCGGTGGGCGCTGGTACACTTCCCAGACGTCTTTCATCAGGTCCGTAAACCGTTTCCAGTCTTCCCGCTTCATGTCCGCCTCCGTAAGTCTTCCCATTCGGGGAGTTCGTCGCCATAATCAACCGTTGCCCTTGTTGCTTTTGCAGGGGCTTGCCGCTCATTCCTGAGCCAGTTCCCGATGAAGCGCCCCATGTCGGTATATCTCTTGCCATGCTCTTGCATCCAAAGCAGGGCCTTCGGAATTGTCTGCTCCACCATTGCCGCCCCGTACTGGTCGCGCCACTTGCTAACAACAGCATCGAGGTTATCCGTCTTGCAGTTCTTCACTGCCCCTGATATGACGTCGACTTGCCTTTTCACCCATGGGTCGACAAATTTGATGTCGCTTTTGCACTCGTTGCCATATCTATTATGTATTTCTTTTTCTTCTTCTCCTTCTTCTTCTCCTTCTCTAGAGGTTACTTTTTCGTTACCGAACTGTTCTGTAACCGTTACATCATCGTTACTGCTTGCGCTCATAACTTCTTTTTCTTGCTTCTGGCTCTCTGCAAGTGCTTTTTTCTTTTCTCTCCATGCCCGAAGTTTTTCTCGGTTCTTGGCTTTCGTATATTCGAGGTTCCCGGAGAACTCAAGCCAGTCGTGGACTGTATAATGTCCTTCTTCGACTTTCTTTAAAAATCCTTCTTTCGGGAGCGCACAATCGCACAATGCCTGAACAAATGTTTCCGGCTCGATCGCTTCATCCAATTCCACGCCAAACGCTATCTCATCAGGGCTCGCAAATATTTCTCCGTCAGGATAGTATTGCAACACAAACGACCAGAGCTGAACAAGATACGCGAGCGCCTCTCGCCGTTTTATTTTTAGTTGCCGCGCCAGTTTGTAAAGTTTTGTATGGCGCGGCAAATCAGCAGATACCTTCATCCAGAGCATTTTCGATTAGAACGGAATATAACTGTCGTCCCCTAAATTCATACTTTTTGCGTCGAGCGACGAATCTGAGGGGAATGCGTCCGAAAAGTTACTTTTTTGTGCCGAAGTGTCATCGAATTTTTTGCCCTCGGTTACAGTAACCTTTTCGTAACCGTTACTGTAATGACTTCCTGCGGAAGAATTTACACGAGATGGGAATTGGACGGAGTCCGCCCGTACTTCCACGACGAATCTCTTTTCTCCCTTGCCTTCATACGTCCGAGTTGAAATGTAGCCCTCGACTAAGACGTTATCGCCTTTTTTCAGGTATTTCGCGCAATTCTCGGCAGTCTTGCCCCATACAACAACGGGGATAAAGTACGCCTCTTCGCGAAGCTCCCCCTTGGCATCTTTCCACCTGCGATTGACTGCAACTGAGAACGAAGCGACAGGTTTTTGAGTAGTCGTGTAGCGCAGTTCAATGTCTCGAGTCAAATTTCCCGCGATGATCGCGGTGTTGCACGTAATCATTTAGTCGGCACCTCCTCGGAATGAGGCATCAGGTCGGCCTCGGTGATCCCATATTGAGCTTTCAGCTCTGCGACACGCTCCATTGTGGATTTAGTTGGTGCGGGAGCAGTTTCATTCTTGGGCGTCTCGACCGTATCAGCGGGGGCGCTCATTCTCTTTCGTGCGCTCACGGGCTGAGGCTTTTCTTCCGGCTTCACTTCTTCGACTTCAGGCTCTTCGTCTTTCACTTCCGGCTTGTTCAGTAATGCGTTCAGCTCGTCCGTTTTGTTCTGCATCTGCGGGAGAGGCAGTGATTCGCTCAGCTGACTGTTTTCGATAACCTCATCTTCGGAACGGAATCCCATCATCACGTCAGGCGCGTACTGTCTGCCGAAAAATGCCGCAGCGCGATAGCCCATCATGACTTCCGGCATTGTCTTCCACTTGGAGCCGTTCTTGTTCAGCCAGCCCTCTTTTTCGACCATTTCCATCGTAACCTCAGGCCCCTCAAGCACATCGCCGCTGCTCAGTTCTGTCGCATACGCACGACAGGCGATGATCTTCCCATTGGCGTCATACCGCTTTTTGTACTTCAGAGCCGAGTAGCGTCCGCACGTCTGAATAGCCGCAATGATGAACTGACTCGAAAAAGCTGGACGGCCCTGAATGATATACAAGTGTTGCATAACCATAAATACGGACACCTGAAGACGGCTCGCCAGCTCAAGAGCGATCATGCAGTTCGCTCGCCCCTCATCAGGGCCTCGGAACGCCATCGGCACGATGCTCGACATGCTCAGGCAACGCGACATCGTCCACGCGGCCTGAAACGAACTGACGCTGCTAAACGGGCAAATCAGCCCTTCGAGCTGCGGCTCACTCTGTGCAACTTCGAGAGAAATTTCTTTCTGCGGATTCTGAGTCATTTTTTACGTCCTCCTAGTGTTATGCGCTCAATGCCCAACGAGGCAGTGATAGCGACTGAATTTGACGCGGATACGCGCCCCAAGTCCCGGTTTCTACAGCATGACGAAAAGCCTCAAGATCGTCCATCGCGGCACGATAACCTGCATCGACGGTGATTGAATCAAGCTGATAAATCGCCATCGCAAACGGAGGTTCTTTCTCGCACGCGATGAAATAAAACGCTTCTTGACGCTCTCCAGTCAGTCTTTCAATAACGCTCCTGTACCAAGCGTCCTGTACGTGATACCTTCCCACGGCAACGGCTTTCCCAAAGCCGCTCAGGCTTGCGTCTTTTGCGGATTTCAGATCGATCAGCAACCGCTCTTCAGGCGACCAGCCATCGGGGCGGCACTTGCACAAAACGCCATCAAAATCTGCGTAAATACTCGTTTCATGCTGAGTGATTTCGACCAGCTTGCGCGATATCGGGTTATCCATCACGGAAGCCCTCATTTTCTTCACGACAATCATCTGCTCTGCGGTCAATGAGGTTTTATCCCTGTTCTCGGAATTCCACTCCTCGTAAGCCTTTTTTCCGTCCTTCGTCCGCCTGTTAAAAACAGGCGCTACGACGTACTCTTTCTCAAACCGTTCAGGCTCTAACACGGCACAGTGGAATGCCGACCCCATCAAAAGCGCTTCGGTGGTCTCCCCCTCCATCTCGCAAGAGGCTCGGAAATGCGCAGGGGAGCGGTGGATTATATCGAGATCGCTCTTACTCAATCCCGGCCCGGCATGATATGACTCGTTGCTCAAATCAGGATAAATACCCGGAGCAACGCCGGACAATTTTTTCGCGACATCAAACATCTGAGGCCCTCCAAATGTCAGTATTCGTCAGTTTCTTCTCTCGCGAGTTCTGACTCGACGCGCTTAATTTCAGAAAGAAGCTCCGCATATTCTGCATGTTCTGGACACTTCTCGTCCTCGGGATCGCCGTCTGCCGCACATGTCCACTCAGGACGATGCACCATCGCCCCCCAAAACTCTTCCAAACCTCCGCAATCGTAACAATGTGGGCAATCGTCACAGAAATCACGCTGTTCAGATTCGAGCAAATCGAGCTCTTGCGTCAATTTTTCAATGCTCATTTTTCCTCCTGATGTGCTATAATCAGGCCGACAAGAAAAACACTGGCCTGTTTTCTGTCTTGCCGCTGACGTGGTAGCACACGTCAGCGGCGCTTTTTATACCCTCGCCGCAAAGATCATCAGAACGCCCGCAATGCCAATCAGCGTGACAGCGGAGATCATGACGAAAAAATCCGTGTCCTTCGCGTTATCATCGGTCAACCAGTCCTCCACGTCGCGGCGGCGATGTTTGAGCAACCAGCAGAATTTCTCCCACTTCGTGGCCTTTCGCCCGGCCCTGTACCCCTGCGCATAAACGCGGTTATATGTCTTGCTCATTCCGAGTAATCTCCGCTTGCCGTCAAGAACTCCTTCAAAATGCGCGTGATAGCCTTCGCCGTTGTGACTCCGCCGCGAGCTCCGAAAATATCAAGGCCGTGTTTCAGCGCCCAGACAATAGCCGCATTGCGGAGCTTTGTATCGATTTCGACATAAACTTTCATTAGCGTCCCCTCCTTTCCCACAGCCACGCCAGCGCTCCAGTCGCCGCCAGCCACAGCATAAAAACAACCGTGAACGCCTCGCACAACGCCTTCTCTGCCTCAACGCTCATTTCTTAACGTCCTCCCTTTCATGCGCTCAACAGCGCGTCGATCTGCCGTTTTGTCCAATATCGCCGTCCACTGCGCGAAGCAGGGGCGGGAAACTCGCCGCGGTCAATCTTGTTGTACAGAGTCCGAAGCGAGAACTTAAACAGCTTCGTCACTTCTTTTGCCGTTAATCTCTCATCCGGCAACTGCTCAGGAATTTTCGCGAGTTCGGCGATCTGCCTGTCAAGGTCTTCCAGCGCAAACCGCTGTTGGTTTATAGAGGCCGCTAGACCTTGACGAGCATTTTTCAACATTGCAATTCGGTCCATCAAAAATCCCCCGAAACATCAGAAACGAGACACCCAAGCACATCGCAAATTCTTTTCAAATCAGTGATGCGAGGAACACGACGCCCCTGTTCATAGTTAATAATCGTCGACCTTGATACACCTGTTCGTTTCGCGAGTTCATCCTGTGTCATTCCCATTTCGATACGTTTCTCTTTTAGCTTCACGCTTATTCACCTCGGTCCAATGTCTAAAATCTTCAACTCACAAGGCTATTATATCAAACAGTTGACGCTTGTCAACACGCAATGTCAAAAATATTTTTCTTGCGAAAATGTCGACAAACGTAGATAATTACAGCAAGGAGGGGATGAACGATGACGACGGACAAAAACATCGCACTCATCACTGCGCGAAACGAAAAACAGTTAACGCAACAGCAACTAGCAGAACGGACAGGTTTTTCCCGTGCCTCGATCATTAATTGGGAAACCGGATTGCGCTCACCGACAATTTCCGATCTGGAGAAGGAATTCTACCGTCTTGAATTTATCACCAAGAATGTCTTAGCCGAAATTCCCCCTGAAGAACTTGAGCTTTCTGTCAAAGCAGGTGAACTTGTCGGGAAACTGTATAATGCTCTGGAAAAACAATACGCTGCTGTCCTTTCAGACGGTGATACTAAGAAGCTCACCGCAGAAGTCCGCAGCTGGCTCAATAAGCTCTGCGTGCGTCTCGTCTTCTGTTTCTACGCTGAAGATGCCGGCGTGTTCGGCAAGAAGAAGATGTTTCACGACTATCTGGCGGGATTCAACGTTCAGAACGTGCGCAAGGCACTCATTGACCTGTTTGCAATCTTGGACACGAAAGAAGAAGATCGTGATCCGTTCGACGAATCTCCGGCTTCCGCGTTTCCGTATGTCAACGGCGGACTCTTTTCTAACTGTTCGAATAAGGAAGTACCGCCTCTGACTGAGGAGATTGTGGACATTATCCTGAAAGACTGCTGTGAGCAGTTCAATTGGGCGGGGATCTCACCGGTTATTTTCGGCAGTTTGTTTGAATCTACATTAAATCCTGAGACAAGGCGCAGCGGAGGGATGCACTACACAAGCGTTGAGAATATCCATAAAGTGATTGATCCTTTGTTCCTTGATGAATTGAAACAAGAATATAAGCAAATCGTTGCGGTCAAAACGCTCAAACTGAAACGTCAAAAGCTTGCTGCATTCCAAGATAAACTCGCTTCGCTCAAATTTCTTGACCCTGCCTGTGGCAGCGGTAACTTCCTAACGGAAACGTACCTATCATTGCGAGAGATCGAAAACGATCTTCTGCGAGAAATACTTAAAGGCGGCGACGAAAAAGGCGGTATGCTTCTGGCCGACATTAAGGTCTCCATTAGTCAATTTTACGGTATTGAGATCAACGATTTTGCCGTATCCGTTGCAAAAACTGCACTATGGATTGCCGAAAGCCAGATGATGAATGTCGGTGAATCTATCATCGGTGCAACACGAAACTTTCTGCCGCTAACGACGAATGCCAACATTGTTGAAGGAAACGCGCTGAGGCTGGATTGGGCACAGATCGTATTGCCAAAGAAACTGAATTACATTATGGGCAATCCGCCCTTTATTTCAAACACTGGCCGCGTCAACAAAGAAGAGTCAAGCGCAAAAGCCATGTTGACGGATGGACAAAAAGAAGATCGAGAGCTACTTTTTGGAAAATCAGGCGGAGTACTTGATTATGTGGCTTGTTGGTTTAGGAAGGCAGCAAGCTTCATGAAAGGAACAAGCATAAAAACATCCTTTGTAGCAACTGACTCAATATGTCAAGGACAACAAATAAAACCCCTTTGGCAACCCTTTTTTGAAGAAGGTGTAGTAATCAACTTCGCTTATACATTTTTTAAATGGGAGTCGGAGGCGAGTAAGGGGGCAACTGTTTTTGTTGTAATTATTGGTTTTTCCTATGTACATGATAATAAATGCAAACTCTTTTCAAAGGGCGGAATGCAACTTGTAGAACACATAAATGCATACCTTGTCCCCGCTCATGATATTTTTCTTGATAAAAGAAAACGACCAATAGTAAATTCTGCCCCCCCCATGTTGATGGGCGGTAAGCCTGCCGAGGGAGGATTCCTAATCCTTTCAGAGAGCGAAAAAAAAGATTTATTGCAGGCCGAGCCACAAGCAAAGTCCTTTTTGCGGCCTTATATGATGGGCAAAGATTTCATCGACCGAAAAACGCGATGGTGTTTGTGGTTAGTAAATGCAGACCCATCAATGCTCCGCAAATGCCCTAACATATTAAGTAGAGTAGAAAATGTCAAAAATTTTCGACTAAAAAGTACAAAAGAGGCTACACGCAAATGTGCAGAAACTCCAACATTATTTCAAGAAATTCATGAGTGTTCAACACAATATATAGCAGTTCCCGTAATATCATCCGGCACACGTAAGTATGTGCCGATAGATTATTTACGGCAGGATGTAATACCGGGAAATAAGTTGCTATATATTGAGAATGCAACGTTGTATCATCTGGGCATTCTTACATCAAACGTTCACATGGCGTGGATGCGGGCAACTTGTAGTTATTATGGTCCAAGTTACACTTATACTAATACAATGATCTACAACAACTTCCCATGGCCCAACCCAACTCCCGACCAGCGTGCTAAAATCGAACAGACCGCACAGGCGATCCTTGACGCCCGTGCTAAATACCCTGATTCATCCCTTGCTGATCTCTACGACGATCTCACCATGCCGCCTGAACTGCGCAAAGCCCATCAGGAGAACGATAAGGCTGTAATGCAAGCCTATGGATTCGACTGGCGAAGTTCAGAGTTTACGGAAAGCGACTGCGTGGCTGAACTGTTCAAGATGTACGAAAAACTAGTCGCCGAAATGGAATGTCAAAAGTAATCTTTCGTATGCAATTTATGTAGACGGTGACTGTTTAACAAGCGCTGACATCAACAGCGGCGATCAAGTCATTATTAACCCAGCCGAAGAACCTCCACAGGGGGCGCTCGTGCTTGTATCAATCCACGAAACGAACAGCATCAAGTGGTACTACCGACTTCACGGCGGCACGATTGCCTTGCGCTCTGATAACGGAGAAATCAAGCTGACGCCAGACGAACAAGAAGAAGCGAACTTCTTTGTGCAGGGAGTTGTCGTCGGAGTCAAAAAGCCGCGTCCCAAGCCACGCCCGTATTAAAGTTGATGATTTTTACATCACTCTTGACTTTTACCCCGGGACGGCGTATCATAATGCCGTCCGTTAAATTCGTTCTCCTTTTTCTCATCTCAGGGCGAGACCTTTCCACGGGGTCTCGCCCGCCCTTTTTACAGACAAAAAAATCCCCTCTGTCGAGGCTTCCCGACAGAGGGGTTAATTTATTCATGGACGAAAAGAACTGCGGGAGTATAATCCATGCTCTTATCATCCTCGTCATCGAATTTCGACATAAAACTCCCACGAAGGAATTTTTCTTCCAAGACATTTACAATACCGGCGATTCTCCATCCGTGTTTCTGAATCACAGACATTTCGCGGAGCAACGCCGTCGAATGCTGTGTCAGCGTAAACGCCTTCACGCCCAGTTCTCCTAGTGCATCAACAGCATCGCCCAGCATGCGGTCATTCACGTAAACGTCGTTTCCGATGTGGATGTACTCAAGATCATCAGCTTCGTAGCGATCTTCACTTAAGCAACGGCAATACACATTCAGCAAAAATTTCATTGCCTCGGACTCCGGCAACTGCTTTTTCGCGATCAGCTCATCAAAATACGGAATTTTCTGCATTGTTCGTTCCTCCTAAATTTACGCAATATCGGAAAAATCAAAGAATTCTTCCATGCAAGCGAGAAGGTGCTCGCATCCACGTTCCTCAATGCCTTCGAGCGCTTCCAATTCCATCTTAGCGAAATTTGACGGATTCCCTTCAGTATACAGCAGATACTTAGCTCCTCGGCTGCCGAGTTCATCATAAATGGTGCACAGCGCTTTGACTGCCGCTTCAGTATTCAGAATGTCGCGCCTGTTGCCGTTGATTCGCGCCTTCATCACTGCCCGTGTTGCACAAATCACCGCGCAAAGTCCGTTCTGGTCAAGTTTCATTTTTCGTCCTCCTCCTTAGCGGTTGGCCTCGCAACCGAAATTTTCCAGATACTCGTTAATATCCATCGCGTACACAGCACCACTGCCGTTCTCTTTTGCGTAGTGAATCACTTCAAAACCATAAACACCAAACAAGCCGCTCGTCAAGTTAAAGCTCGACACCATCTGGCTCATTCCCATATCGGCCACTCGTCCCACTTCAGTCGTGCTGTCGTAACTTTCAGCACGTTTCATCGCATCCATCAACATACCAAGCTCCATGTCCAACAGTTTTTTAGCGTCCTTGGTAAGTCTCATTTTTCGTCCTCCTTGTTTTCTTTAGGTCTCAACTCACTACGCATATATATTAACACCGAAGTGAAATTTTGTCAACTACTAAGATTAAAAAAGGCGACTTTTCCCCCTTGATTTTTGCAACTTCGTGGCGTAATATTATCGACGTAATACCTTGCTTGTCGCGTCGTATCGACAAGTTGCTTTCGCCTCCCTAGCTCGTGAAGGGGTAAAGGGATATGACAGGCGATTGCAGGGGGCGGAATGGCGCATACCGCCATTTAAATTCGCGCAAGCGTTGTCGTCGCGAAGCAACGCGGGACGGCTGGCGTCCTTTTATGGTCAGACGGGCTTGGCAGTGCCTGTTTTCAAACTGTCAATGCCGCCATCGCGTAAGTCCGCGAGATAGCTCAGTCTGGTAGAGCAACCGCTCCGAAAGGAGCGGGCGGCCGCAGGTTCGAATCCTGCTCTTGCGGCGGTTATTGTAATCCGCAGATAGCTCAGTCGGCAGAGCGCTAGGCATGGAGGTCGCCGGTTCAAGTCCGGCTCTGTGGTGCAATAGGCGGCACTTTCTTGTCCCGTAGCTCAAAAGCAGAGCGGGCGGCTTATAACCGCCGGGTTGCTGGTGCAAGTCCAGCCGGGACGACCAAAAAATAAAACTCGCAGCTTGGGATTCTTCTCCCGAACTGCGAGTTTTTTCTTTAAGCTAATTCCTTTAAGCGGGCCTCGTACTCTGTGAGTGATTTCTTCATCGAGTCGTACTCTTCTTGGCAATACTCGTGTTCGATGTACCCTTCTCCACCCTCATTATACAAATTGTTCTGCCATCTCATGTGTTTTTTGGCCGTTTCGCGATCAGGAAGAATCCCGCCATGATTCTTGCGCTGAATCTCTGCAATGCCGATATTATATTTCAGTCTCTCGATGTTTTGAACGAGTTCTTTTTTCTTTTTCTCCTTTTCGCGTTTGGCATTGAGCGCGATAAAAGCCTCTTTTTCCTCCTTGCTGATGATAAACGCTAAATTGTTGCACCCCAAAAAGCTCCCATCTGCTTTTCTTTTAGGGAGATCGGAAAGTTCGATGTGCTTCACGGTAATATCGTCGCCGAGCCCAATAAAACCCCTTTCGGCAAACTCGGGTCGATAGTGTTGCTTTTCCTCATCCGTCAGACGCCTCGCATTGCAGATTAACGTATCATAGCAAGGGGCATACTCAATCACGATAAACCGTTCCATACCGAGCGCCTCCCTTTACTTCACTGCGTCTTTCAGCCGCCTCCAAGATTCCGCTGCTTCGGGCGGTATCTGACACAGTGAGAAATACTTCCCCGGCAACGCCTTATAATACGTCCTCCGAGAAGTTGAATTCTTGACATGCCGAATTTTGCCGCATTCATCGACCTCGACGTCATCACCCTCAAAAATTCCTTCCCCTTCGCTGTCTTTCAGCCCCGTATATAGGCCGGTTCCGAAAGAACCACATTCAAGCCAGTTATTCAGCGCTCGGTGGAAGTTCTTCGCTTGCTGACGAATCCCCGCATGAGGGTCTTTCTCGGATTGCTTGATCTGCTCGATCAGCTCAAAAACCTCGCCAACAGTCGGGCGATCATCGTCGCCGCGGTTAAATGCACAGATTGTATCGTCGCCCGTAGCTTTCCGAACGGTTTCAAGCGCCTCGTCGCCGTTTTCAGCTAAAACAGCATAGATATACATATCCGGTTTGCGATAATACCAGACATCATAAATTTTCATTTTTACACCTCCCCGATAATAGCGTCGCAGTTTTTGACATACTTCTCGAAAACGTCATTCAACAGATCGTCCCAGCTATACCCTTTAAAAAACTCGTCCAGCTCGTGCACCTTGTCGATGGGTACGATGATCGATGATGTCGCAGGACTCCACTCAGCGAAATCGGGAAGCGCGTTATTAACCTCGGCAACATACCAACTCCAGCTTGCGTCAACTTGCTCGTCGGTGAGTTCGCCCATCGGGTCAAAATCCACGTTAGCGCGATAACCCTCGAAAGACGTGGTCGGCATCATGCCGCCTTTTTCTCTGACCTCTTCCGCAACTTTGTCGAAATCCCACATTATTTACGCCTCCTCGTATTCTGCAATTTCTTCACGGATGCGCTCGACATCGGCCTGAAGCTGCTCGTCATCGCCGTGATCATCCATCCACTCAGAAATATTTTCAGCGACGTCATTCAAGGATTCAACATAATCCGCAACGGAATAAATGACTCTTGCTTCGGTGCAATTATCACCAATCACCCAAAGATCGCAGCCACGTTTGACGTATTGCACACCCGCGGCCTCAAACAGAACTTGCCCATCTCTAAGGAACTTAACTCGCTCAAAAAAACGCCATTCGTGATACATCATCGTTTCCCCCCTTAAATTCGTAATTCTTCCTCTCAACGATTTTATTTTAACACGAACGTTAAATCTTGTCAACTACTAAATACGAATTTTGGGATAAAAATCCCCGCGCTTCCTCCTTCAAGGTCGGGCGCGGGGTGAGACATGCCGCTTCCTGTGTCTCGGCAGGACGGCGGCTTCTTTGTCGTTACTATAACAGGTCTAATAAAAATGTGCAACACGAGCACGAAAGTTTTTATGTTTATGTGCGTCGGCAATTTACGAGCAAGTTAAATTACGCCCGCCGCAAAACAACAAACGCCGTCGCCGTGCGGTTTTGAAAAAACGCATCCGGCGAAAAAACACCCCTCCAGCAAGTTACGGGCAAATTACGGGCAAGTTAAATCCTCAGGCACCATTTTGCGGGCGTGCGCAAAATGGTGGTTCTTCTTTTCCATCTCGCAACGCATCAAGATAATCGGCATACCATTGCACCATGCGCCGACGTTCTGGTAAATACTGCGCGTAATTATAGACCTCGCGAACGTCACCTGAAACATGCGCCAGTTGACGTTCGATTGCATCAGCGCTCCAGCCGGGAAACGACTTTGCAGTATTTGCAAGGCATCCCGAAAAGCGGAGTACAAAACGGAGTACAAAACGCCTTAAAGCAAGTTTTGCAATAACGGACTATTTTTTATACCGAGCACTTCTTTCTTGCGCTTCATCGACCCAAGATCGCCATTTTGCGTTTTCGACGTTTACATAGACGTATGTTTTCCCTCCAGAATACGGGCGGCGGATAAAATCTACTTTCCCGGCATTGACCGCCTTCTGCAAAGCCCAGCGCGAAACGCCAGCTTTTAAGGATGCTTCAGCCGCAGAAACGAATCCATCAGGGAGTTTAT
>Ga0326512_10000165_pt1 | contig 57294 bp, 83 predicted proteins | sample 1_2617_0518_D_FD_203652 | JGI IMG/M metagenome (GOLD analysis project Ga0326512, IMG submission 203652) | Bovine rumen microbial communities from UC Davis, California, United States - 1_2617_0518 | ecosystem: Host-associated > Mammals > Digestive system > Stomach > Rumen | place: USA...
AACCCCTCACTAACAGGGGTCCACTTTGGATCTTGTTTGAAACGCTCAAGTAATACTTTTAATGATTTCTTATCCTCCTTTTTATTAAGCCAATGGTTGATAACAGAGGTAATATCGGTCGCACACTCATCACAGAGTGGAGATAGTATTATCTCGCCATTCGTTCTTGTTTTTAATACAAGACTGCTCGTACCAAATCCATGTTGAAGTGGTATGTCTTTTTGACATCTTTCACATTTCACCGCGATCCTCCCTTTCTCGCTTATTATAGTCATACTTACTCCTTTCCATTCTTCATCGCCTCGTCCATTACAGCCTTTAAGACATCCGCCTGCCTCTTTTTGGTTTCCGCGTTTGTATTGGCTCCGGATATAATACCATTAATGAACTCTTTAAGCGCATCCGTAAGCTTCTTCCGTGTTGTACTCTCACCCGCAGAGTATCCAAGAAGATATCCCATAAGCCACATAACAGCTGCAAATATAATCCCTGCCCAAGTTAACTCAATCATTTAATTCTCCTCCATTCTCTTTAAAGTCCTGATATAGCGTTACAAAGTTCTCAAAGTCATAATCCGTCATGATTGCCTTAAGGAACAAGACGAACTCTTTGTAGTCCATCTCACGCTTGTTTTCTTCCATCTCCGTTACCTCCAAATATTCTTACCAATTCACAGCTATATCTATCCAGTTACTACCACCAGACATATAAATGAAAGTGCCAGTATCACATACAATACCCGTACCTAAAGATGTTTCCACCAACGTTCCTCGTGGATGAACACTAAGATCACTAGCAACCATAATATAATCGCCCAGCATCTTGCAGCCATCAGATCTAACCCAATATTCGCCATGTTCGATTCCCTCCGAATCCATCAATCTAATAACCCCACCCATCGGCAAGTTGTAATACGTCTCTTTTCCGCTAGGGCCGTAAAATACCCCAGCACGCTTTGTTAAATGATCACCCGAAGAATACGCCACTTCAGAATTAGAATCGCTTGTAGGGGCATTTACGGGCGTTTCAGGGGCATTCTGAGCGGCTTTTTTCTCATTTTCCTGCACTGCTGCCACAAATATAGCGATTTCTTCGTCTGTAGGACCTATTTTAACCTCAGGAGACGGCGTAAGACCAACTTCTTCTATATCATCTTCTAAAATATCCGTGCTCTCCAAGCTCTCCAGATCCACCCAGTCCAGCTTCGGATGAATCATCGTTGCTACTCCCGCTCTCACATCCTGAGCCTTCACTACATTTGAATTCGTCACGCTTGTGTCTACGGGTTGCCTTACAGCTACTATAGTCATAAATACAGTTGTCATTAACACGATAACTGCAGACCCAGTTCTTGCTTTTGAAAAAACCATCTTTCCTTTCCTCCTTCGATTCCTCAAAAAGTGTGAAAATAAAAGCGAGGACTATCACAGCCCCCGCCAAAATAATTATTGGTGTCATTATTATTCCTCGCCACTTTCTTTAAACTCAACTAAGAAGTCCTCAACCCATTTAGGAACGTTTTTATATGGTAGCAAAGTTGATATATGAATACACCTGCCGATATGGTTTAACTTGTACCAATTTATATATTCCCCGGTTTCTCGATTAATAATGTAATTTTCTCCATTGTAATCTAAATAGCAATCATATTTGGATGTGGAATACTCCTCATTCTCAAGAAAATCAAGAAATGTCGTCGAGTCCCCGAATATCTTAGTTACGGAATTACAAAATAGATCTCTAAGATCTTCTGTACGAAAATTCATTTGGTCAAATATCATTTCTCACACCTCACCTTCTTTGGCTGCGGATTGACTGATGGCAATTCTTTAATATCTTGCCGCACTGACTCATTTTCTGAATCATGCCCTAATTCCGCCTCACTCGCTTTGATGTATTCTAGTACCGATTCTCTGCTGATCGCATCCACCTGTGTTACAATAATCTGCATCCACTCACGAATTGACTTGCCATCGTACAGAATCTCATCGAGTGCTTTTTCTGCTATGTTCTTCACCATTTCTTCGTACATTGGAAATTTAGCCATCGTTTTCCTCACTTTCTTTAATCCCCATTTGGGTGGGATTCATAGAAGACCAATAAATAATCTGCAATCTCCTTGATCTCTTCTAAATCAAACATATCTTCCGCGGTCTCATCTCCCAGTTCTGCACCAGTAATCGCCCTTCGCATAGTCTTCATCATAGGTGTCAGCGTGACTTTTTTCGTACCCGTTATTATCTTTTCTGCCACGGTAATAGGCATATCATAATCTTCTATCTGTATCATTATTATTCCTCGCCCTCACTTTCCTGTGGCGCAGCATCAAGAATATCAAGAAATATATTGGCCATACGGTCAGCACCTGTAATCTTGCCTTGTTCTTCCGCTATTCGTCTTTCGCATTCTCTTACGTAATCGTTTCTATTAGTAGTTAATGCTATGAGAACTCTATCTTTCTGCTCTTTTGTCATTCCACTTCCTCCGGATCTCTTAAGAAGTTCCCCAGAAGCATATCTCTAACCTGGAGAGCTTCTCTGTTGATAAACACAACTTTCTTTTCATCAGACGATACACCGTTCTGCGTTACAACAAGGTAAGCGTTATCGCCCTCGTTGTTCGCTGCAGTGAACGTCCAGGTCCCTGATTCAATCATCTCTTTCCTCCTTACTTAAATTATTGCTTTTAAGTATGCTTTTCCAAGCCCCTCCATGTATCTACGCCACATTTCATCTTCCTCCATAGATATCGGCTGCGTCGTGAGATACTTACCTCTTTTGTAATAAGGCGTATAATACTTATCTCTTACGTAACAAGCCCTATCCTCGGGTGCCACATGCTCAAGGTCATTCTTGAGACTCTCAATGCGTTCCAACGACTTGCCGGCCTCGATAATATTGTCAAATATAATCTTCTCCATCTTTTCTACGAACCCGTCTGTAAGATCTTCAACAGTTTCGTTGTATTCGATTTCTCTATCTTTAAATTCACCCATTTCGTACCTCCGCTTCTTTTCTAAGGTCACTGATAAACCTTCGCCAAATATCCCTTTCTTCCTCAGGCATCTTTAATCCAAGATTCTCATATAGATCAATACGGCTATAGTAATAGGTCTTGGCTGCTATGTATAAACGCTCTACGTCATTATCCGCTGCTATTTCGTTTATACCTTCTATAACCGTATGTCCAATCCCGATTATTCTTGTATAATTCATGAGATAACGCTCGAGATCACTTACGAATAACTCTGTTGTTTTAGGGCTTTTTCTCGGGGTTTTACATGATATACCTATTAATGCGGCCTTTTTCCTAACCGCTCTCTCTGTTCTTCCAATCCGCTCGGCAATGGTTTTATAGTCCATGCCTTCATGACAAAGCTTTACCAGTTCAAGCTGTTCTTCGTCGGTCCAATAATAAGGCTTCTTTTCCATTTCGTACCTCCGTCAAATATCCTTTCCTTCCTCAGAAACCCTGATTGCACAAATCTCATCACGCGTCCTTCTTCCAAACCTGATCGTGGAAATCTACATTTCTATCGTAATGATCCATAACCTCTATCTCTTTAATGAATGCCCAATCCTTCTTGTGTTCTTTCTTTAAATGTTTCTCGGCTGCTTCTCTGTTTGAATACATCCCATAGATCAATGGGCCATGCTCATACTTATCAATGACTAAATATACTTTCATTCTTATCTCCTTTCCAAAATGACTACCCTATGACCGTCTGCTCCCAAGTAGTCTGCCGTTCGATTTCCACTCCTTTAAACACGACCGGTTCCCCATTGAAAAAACTAAAAGAGCCCCAACATTTCTGTCAGAGCTCTTTCGTCTGTGACACTTAGCAATATATCGTCGGATCGATTCCGAACGATTTAACTAAGTACTTGACCTCTTTTGTCTTAAGCTCAGTAACAATCCATCTGTGACCACATGCGCCGATCTCTTCGGTATACTCGATACCGTTTTCGTCGAGCCATATTTTGGTCTTCCAGTTAGCTTCCTGCTTCTCATCAACAACACTGTCAAGATTAAACTTTACTACAAATTTCATTTCGTTTCCTCCTATAATATAATTAACTATTGTGTCATTATAGGGTTTGTAAAGTTTGCTTAGATCTCCTCGAAAGCTCTCTTAACTGCTCGATATATAGTTTCCTCTAGCTGAGAAAGTACTCTGTCACTGAGATCATCAACGATTGCGCCGGTTAATTCTACTGTATTTTCTTTAGCTTCTTCCGTCGGTATCGCCATTTCTACCTTAATCTCTGGCTCTTTTGGCTTGATCATATCGTATGGAATATCAAAAAGCTTCCAAAGAAGAAGTGTTATATACTTTGGAATATAATTGGCGGAAATCCAATTGTTTAACGTTCCGGGTAATACTCCCATTTTTCTTGCTGCTTCAGATACCGTCCCACACGTGCCCTCAAGTCTAAGTCTAAGCCCATGCCCGTCAACGAGATCATACTTATCTTCCTTGGGTCTCCAGTATTTCCTCTTTTGGGTTGCTTCCGAAAGTTCCGTCTTATTACTACAACAAAGACCGAGTCTCTTTGACTTATTCTGCACCGAATTATAACTTCTATGTAACGATTCTGCTATCTGGTGATAATCATAACCAGCATCAATCAAACCCCTTAAGGTCTCGATCTCATTTTCACTCCAACTTTTTTGTATTTTTGCGCCCATATCTAAGTTCTCCTTTCCTATACATATAAGCATCCGCTTCGAATTCCGAATATAATTCAATTCCCCGTCGAATTAACTCAGAACAAGGAATACCGAGGCGCTCTGATTCAGATCTTATCCATATCCGCTCTTCCTCGGTAAGTCTTATTGTTACACGTTCATTTCTGGGTTCCATCTTTACTCCTGTCGCTATACGATCTGTAAGATACAGGTGTCTTTGGTCTCATCTTTCTATCATTAATCAAGTCTTGCGCCTTCTCGTATTCCATATAAGCACCAACCCATCCTAACAAGCCAAAGAACAACCAGAAACACGTTAAGAAACCTTTGATAAACTTCATTCCTCTACCTCCTTAATATGCATTAAGATCATACGTTTCATTCCCGTCGTTTGTCGACGCATGATACTGCCTACTAAATTTCTTCTCAGGTTCAGGCATTACACCGTTAAGAAGCTGTGGTTCAAGGCCCATCATCACAAGATCTCCTAAAGACAATGTTGTCTCTTTGAGATAGTTATCCGGATCTCCTGAACCCAAAGCATATTCCAAAGCTCTGGCATCGTCTTCCTTTGAACGAACAACCTTGATCTTAACCCAGTAAGGATATACTTGAGATACTGTCCATCTACGATTCTTGTACCAGACAATATCCCCGATTCCTACTTTTGTTACTGTCCTGCCATCAGCCTTCTCCTGATGAAAGTAGTCACTTATGTTACTCACTCTTAGCCACCGCCTTTCCATAACGTTCTATTGCATGCTTAGCAAGGCGATCAGCCTCTTCGTTCCATTTCACACCGTTGTGCGCCGGAACCTTCTCGAATAAGATGTCCATCGTCTTCCTCGCTTCATACACTACCCTGAAATAACTCTTCGTTGCCGGCTTCTTTGCTTCCCACGTCATATCAGGCCATGCACCGACACCTTCGTAATCATGGCAGATATGAAGGTTTTTAACTCCGAGCTCTATCGCTTTATCGATGGCTAACATCGCAGCCATTATTTCGCCACCTACGTTTTTCATCGCCGTAAGCGGTCCTGCTGTGCTGTATTTGTCCCCCGTCGCACGGATTTCTCCATACTCATCGAAAAGAACAAACCCGGCGCCAACGACACCGGGAGTCTTAGATGAATATGATCCGTCAACGAAGGCTGTCCAAAAATCAACCTTCTTCATAAATATACCTCCTTAAAGCTTTACTGTTAGACTATCCACAATGTAGCCACTCTCTTTGAGCGATCCCATTTGTTCTTGCATGAGCTCTTCTTCGTTGACGCAAAACATATAAGCGTTCATGCAACTTTCCGTTTGGTTCAACTTAAATAGTCCATCTTTATTGATAAGAAAATGGACCTTCTTCGAACCTGGTCTAATGGCAGCGACGATAGAGAACGTCTTTTCGGGCATATCTATAGCTTTAGCGGTCATTCTCCCGGAATATCCAGACCTGTTTACGTCGCCATCCATAATACCCCCATGGATCCTTCCGAGTTTTGTTCTCATTGCCCCCATAGAGATATCCAGCTTATCCGCCTCCTTACGCTCTTTCTCTTCGCGTTGAATTTTATCGAGCTTCTCCTTATGAAACTCATTGTATTCTTTTATAGCCTCGACGTCAGGGCGGATCTCCTGACCATTCTTTTTGAACAAATCGCGAATATAATCGTAATACTGTTTCGTTGCGAGTGAATAGTAATCAGAGGCATTCTCAAAGCCTTCCTTTGTGTATGTCACTTGTGTGTCGAAGAACCGCTTTGTTTCTGACTGGAACGATAAACCCTGTAGAGCTAGGAAATTCACATATGGTATAAGACCACAATATCCCAAATATTCAGGTATCAATGTCTCATACAGCCTAGCTATACGATTATCGCTTTTCTCTATATCAGAACGAAATGCATCAACAAGTTCTTTTGTTTCGATGCTGTATTCTTGTACAGAATATATTAAACTTATAAACTTCTTTCTCTGAGATGATAGAGAAGATATAAGAGTCCAGCAGGTTCTTGTTAATGCATGCGTATCAACGCCATATTCTTCTTGCGTGATTTCTAATATCTTTCTTATTGTTGACCACACCCATATGGCGGTCCTATACCTATAGGACAATCTGCTAAGGTTCTCTTCAATCACTTCATTATACTTTGTGTATACGCCTATCCTGGATTCTCTAAGTTTACCGTTCTCGTACTTCCAAATGAGCCTTTCTTTTTCGCCTAAGATCATTGGGATCACTCCTTTCATAAACTCCAGTTCTATCTACTTTGCTTTTGCGGTCAGCGCCTCAGTTCTTCTAAAGAACCAGTTGATTGCATACTCCTTTCTGCTGTTTGTAACTCTCGAGCGTCTCTTATGCTTCTGCTTTGATGCCATTGCTATTCACCTCCTCATCCTATCTTAAACGAAACACCGTTGTCCTGCTTCTGAGAATCCAGTTTGCTAGCTACAGATGAATATATCCGTGTAACCTGATCAAGCTGGTTGTTATAGTTTCTCAGGACATTCTCAAGGTCAGCGTCGAACTTCTGAGCTGCCTTTGCTGCTGCCGTGTCGATCACTTCCTGGCGAATGCCATCCACAGATATGTTCTGGACCTTTTTGTCGATCTCAACACGAACGTTGTCCTTGATCGACATATACTCGTCTGCTACTGCTGCCTTAACCTGCTTTGAAATATCCGCAGATACCTCATTCACACACTTAGTCGTAGCGGCTACAACCTGGATCGAAGCCTGCTTCTTTGCTGCTTCTTCAACTGCCTTGTCTACGATGTCCTGCTTGATCTGAATATCCGTACGCTCGTTAAGATCTTCAAGTGTTCTATCAAGCTTTCTTGCTATCTTGTCTGCCTTATGTCCGGAATATACTCCATAACCAGTACCAACGACCCCAGCAATTAGTGCTGCGTACACCAAAATCTTCTCATTCGTGTTCATCTTCCTCTAACTCCTTTCTATACTCTCTGTATTCTTCTTCTGTCGGGAACCGCATCCATCCTTCTTCCTGCAGCAACCCCCAGTAGTCTCCTCCGGTATAGTATCCTTTTTCTTCCATTTCGTAGGTACCTCCGTTCCCTTACGCATACCAGTCTCAAGGCAAGTGTTACAGGGGTCGTCGTAGTCTTTAACGCCCCTGTGCTCGCACTTTCGACAGTATTTATGGAAATTAACTTCCTTTAACTGACTGTCACCCATTTACTTTGCCTCCACTGCTGCCTCAATGGCTTCATTGAACTTCTGTGAGCCAATCATCTTATTAAACTCACCAAAGTGCTCATTCATACCTTTGAGGACTTCCTCTGCAGCATCGCGAGAATATGATACGCCAGATCTCACACGCCCCTCCTGTCCAAGCGGCGTTACATCCTGGATAAATATGTTGAAGGCGTCAACGCCATCATCCCAGGTTGTTACAATCCGTCTCTCGCAATACTTCTTTCTGTAAGCGCCGTGCACGATTTTGTTCACTGCCAAACAACCACCGACGCCAGCTACCAATCCAACTCCTGCTGCTATCCCAAGCACCACGTTACACTTGATCTGATCCTGTTCTTCTTTGGATCTGTCTTTCCATTTTTTCATTGTTTTCTACCTCCTAATCTAATCTCCGATACACTCGGCCTTTATCTCGTAGAGAAGACCGCCATACTTACTTGTCGAGTGGCACACAACCGGCCATTCAATCTCGTTGTACTTGACACCCTTAGCAAGGGCTCCCTCATGCAAATCGATAAGACCGTCCTGGAACTTGACTTTCCCGTCATGCTGACCCAAAACATAGGAAATTCCACAGCCAACTACCGTAACCGCTGCCATTCCTCCTAATGCTATAGGCAGTCTGTACTTGTTCCACCATTTCTTAATCCGTTTTGTGTTCATACGCATCTCCTTTCAAAACAACACAAAGTAATAGAGAGGCTGTGTTCCCACATTCGACCCAACACCTGGGTCTACCTCTCCATTACAGCATTTGTGTTTTTTGCGGAAATATAACTTATTCGTCTTCCGGTCCGAAGTAATCTGCGTACTTCTCGTCCAGACGTGACTCCTGAATAACCACACGTAAGTCACGAAGATACGGGTTACGTCCAGGCTGTGATGCCGGTTCGAGCACCACGTCAGCCGAGATAATATCCGCATAATCAATCTGTCCGCATGTCTCCATGTTAAGATCAACAGAATTACGCTTCGTATACATGGTGATTTTCGGTGTGAAGAATCTATCGGATATGTTCACTGAAAGATAGTGTGCCGGCTCGTCTCCTTCTTCTCTTGGAGCCAATATCTTCACATTCCAACCATCTTCCACAAGCTGATCCACAATATCCTCAGGGACAATTACTCCAAACTTCTTCATCCCCTCCATGTTTACCACACGTCCATCCGTACGGGATCTCTCCTCACGTCCTGTGAAATTCTTAAATATAAGTCTTGCGTCCTCAATTACTAAATTCTCTCTTCTCATTTCTTCTTTTTCTCCTTTCCTACTGGAATATCCTCAAATGGCATCTCATCACCATCAAGATCTTCCGGAATATTCATAAAGTCATCGTTTGGTAAAGAAATAGGAGACCCTGACACAAACTGTTCAAAGTCCCCGTATTTCTCAATTGCTTTAATTGCCTCATCACAAAGCTTATCATAGTAAGAAATATCAATATCTCCTTCTTTGTGAAGTGCTTTGACATCGTCGCTCTCAAGCCATCGATACCCTTTTGTTCCCTGCATCGCAAAGTATTTTCCGTCTTTGTACCGATATAATACTCCGCCTCCTTTGCCTTCTTGTATAGGTGAGAACAATCCGACTCGTCCTACGAAAATATAATTGTGGCCTTTTGCTATCTCTGGATCCAATTCAGCCATCTTCTTTTCAAATGTTGTGTCGGATAATGTTCCTTTCCTATAGTCGTCCTGATACTTCTTCTTTTCTTTCTCAAGAGCCGTCACATCCGGATAACCTTCGTTCATGTCTATGTAAATATCCCCTTCTTTGACAGAGAATGTTTCACAGAAATCCCTGAATGTTAAATCTTCGTGTGTGAATAAGCTCTTAAACAAATATGGAACAGCAAACTGCTCAGCTTTAGCCAGCCATTGTCCAGGCGTATCAGGATCGTCATCAGCACACTTTGCTATGAACGTCGAGGTGTTGACCAAGCAAATCCTCTCAAATACATTCTCTATCTCAAAGTTGTATCCGTAATCCTTACCGAAGTTAAATATAAACTCCTCGATCTCAGGACTCGGATCTACGACTTTCAGAGAGTCCGTCTTACAGGATATAACATGGAACCCGCGCTTTTCTACTTCTGCTTTGAGTGTTACCATGAATAACGCGCCACGAAGAGCTACGATGTTGTTGACATTTCTCGGATCATGCATAGGATGGTCCCAAGATGCTGCTGTCAAACCATATACAGCATTCACGGCTGTTTTCAAGGCATTCGACAACGCTTTTGCTGTTGAATCATCTTCAAGATACTTGGATACCTTGCCGTCCATCATCTTACGAGCTGTCTTATAGTCTTTGTGCTTTATCGCTACTCTTAGATCAACAAGCTCTCCAAACCTCTTTGTATAATCCTTAAACAAATTTAAGAACCGTATTGAAGCCGGATGCTCTCCCTGGACATCAAACGTCTTAACGCGATAATATATGCCAGGGTCTGAGAAGTTCCAACCACCAAAGCCGACATCTTCTCCACGATACATATTATGAGGCTTATGATCCTCCGAATCGCTCGGCGAAATATACTCATAGGTATCAAACTTGTTGAATTTGTTGTATGTCCCATCTGTGCTCTTACCAGTACTGAAATCCGTATACACAAGCTCGGGATGCCGTTCAGTTCCAAATATGATTCGCGTTGTGAGGTTGTTCGTAGACGTACTAACTGGCATACCCGCTAAATCTGCTAAGATCTGTCTCGCCGTCCAGTCTCCCCACAAATATAACATTGCTGCTACCGTAGCTGCTACGTCATTGCAACAATACAGAGCAACCTTTTCCCATAGCTCTTCTGGAACTTCTTCATCCCACTTGAGGCCGAGTTCTTGATGCGGCACATCCATGTCAATCTCAAGCTTCTTAAGACTTTTCTTATTTGAAGCAGATGCAAAATCAAAAATATCCGTATAGCCAAGGTTGCGTGCCTCGTAGAACGTTCCCTCATACGAGCCCTTTGGTCTGTTGATGTTCTTCTGACTGAGCTTGTAAATATCAGGATTCTTATAGCCTAAGATACGCGCATAGAGCATGTTGTTGTCATAAGAAGTATTGTTAAACCCTATCAGTCGATACTTACATAACTTCTCAATATCAGTCGGCGTAGGATTGATCATCTTTACAATCTTAAGGTCTTTTATAATACTTCTTAAAGGCTCACCGTCACCGTTATCATAACGTTCAAGTAATGCGTGAAGCTCTTCCTCTGTCAATTTACACCAACAAACGACAAACAGATTTGGGAATACCTCCACGTCATAGAAAATATACGGCTGCTCGTCATTCGGCACATTCTCAGAAGCATCTTCGGAACACAATTTGAGTTCTGGCATAAGACCTACGCAATAATCCGCCTTATTCGTACTGCCCATTGCAAACGTTAAAATATCCTGTCGCATGTCTCGTACGTCATAATGCAGACCAGATGCATATGCGTCATCCAGAATCTTTTTTATGAAGTCCATCGAAGGTTTGGTACCCGGATGAATATCCTTAGCGAGATTCCTCACTATCAGAGTTCTCAAACCCTTCTCAGACTTGATTGAATCGAAATTTACCACTTTGTCTTCTCCTTTCAACGGTAAACCCGAAGATATAGTTGCTATTGGAAGATCGTTACATTTCGTAAGTTTCCTCCTAAGCGAACTGTTTCCGACGTTAACCTTGATCTCAATATGCTCTCCATAGACCCTTGCAAGCTTCTCCGGATCTCCACTATAAATATAATGAAGATGTATACCTTCTCCGGACTTACTCAATTCCGCATAAGTCGGAGGCCATAACGTCGCTGCCTGCAAGTTCTTCTCAAAGCATTTGTTTCCCTCTTCATCAGGAATATCAAAGTCAATGGTTATCAACTGCTTAGGAACTTTGACATAATGTAACTTTGATGTATCTATGTCTTCCAATTTAGTTCTTACGTTTTCCCATTTATACCGTGGTGTTTCATCTTTTGTCGCTAACTGTGCCGGACAATCACTACAAAACTCATCAAGCTTAGACGGTTGCTCCTTAAATATAATCTTAAGCTTCCCGTCCTCAGTTGTGTGCCTCTTTGGTGCCTTCGTTACGAACTTGTCTGCTCTGAATCCAGAATATACATTCCAAGCTTGAGAGCCGTCTTTTAGTCTTCCTCGTTCTTCATATGTCTGAAAATAATTCTTCAGTTCTGCTTTGAATGCTATCTGTTTTAGCTTATATGGAACCATTGCGTCATCACAATAATGCTTATACCTCTCCCATGCCACTTTCAACGTTGTCTCATCTTCATCAGAAAATTCGAGATAGTACGTCATAATATAATCATAGAAGTCGTTAGTTTCACTAAGCATGTCTCTTGGGATATAGTCTTCATAATAGTCGGGATCTTCCAAATATACCTGCTTGCAATGATATGCTATCGCCCCGTATTCAAACCCAACAAGTTTAAACAAACGATCATACTCTTTCTTTGGCAACTTATCCCCCGTCGGACGAACATCGATAAGTCTTCTTAATAAACCCGACTTAGAATCTGTTATTCGTACTGGTTCATTTGTACCTATCAAAAGAAATGTCTTAAAGGCCTGCTTGTATTGTTTCTCATACTTTGTATTCACGAGCATAAGTTCATGAGATATAAGTGTATTCAGACTTGTGTTATCCTCGATCTTAGACAACTTGCCTTCGTGATCAATTGCCACTAATGGATTCTCTTTGAACGCTTCCAGAGTAAACGGATTGTTCGATTGTCCAAGAACCTTAGAGCTAAACCCCGTGCAATATCCTTCAAACATGTTTGCAATGATCTTAAGGATTGTTGACTTACCAGTTCCTTGGGCTCCATAAAGCACTAAGAATTTCTGTATCTTAACAGAATCACCGGTTACTATTGCGCCTATCGCCCATTCGATTTTTCTTCGCTCTTCCTCAGAATATAATACAGACATGAGACGATTGTAACTGTCTAACGGTCCCTCTTCCAATGAATATGAAAGTCTTCTACTTGCATAATCCTCTTTCTTGACAGGATCGTTCGCAAATATAATTCTCTCATCAAGCGCATGGAAACAATCTCGTTGCTGTTTCTGACAAAACTTATGAAACTTATCTATCGTACCTGTGCTTGCAACGCGTATCCATTGCACCTTTATGGATCCGTTCACACTATCTTTACGCTCTTCCCAATATTTTCTAAGTTCTGCATCTATGAGATTTAAAGCATCATCTTCGTCTGTGCTCCAACGCCCCTGGTCTTCAAGCCAGATAGCATAGAAGTCACCGCCACGGATCATGAGATCTTTACTCTTACCAACGATAAACTCCGGTTTAATTTCGAATACGCCGTTCTTAACCGGCACCATCGAAACTTTCATAAAGTCTACCATGGTTTAATCCTCCGTTTTCTTGACCTCTTTTAACTCCTTATTAAGATGCTTTATTTGTGATTCTAAGAAGCATCCCGTCGCCACAGCTGCAAATATAACAAGCCCCAGCGTTGTTCTTGTTCTTTTAAGTTTCTTTTCTGTCTTTATCATTGAGACCCTCTGTGACTCAAGCTGGCTTGTAGTTGTAATAAGCAACCCAGCTAATATAGCATCAGATCTGTTTTCCATACTTGTCACCTCCTTATTTAAAATTTCCACATCATTTGCTCCCATATCTCCACCTCTCGCATATCTTTAGGTGGATTATCAAGAGTCACTAAGCCTCCCTTTCCGTTGTATGAATATTCACGATCTAAGAAACGATCAAGAACAAAATATACGTAAGACTCGTCGAACTCCTGATCTGTCATCCTAATAAGACCAAGGCTTTCAATACAATCCCAGAACCAAACACCAGTCCTATCCCCATACTCCGGATCAGACATAATGTTTTCCTCGCATCGTAAAGAAAGCGCGATCATCATCTCAAGGACAGAACAAGGTTTGGACATAAGACGATCCAGCTCTGGCTGAATATACCCCATCTCATACCCAAACCTATATCGCAAATCTACACCATCTGCAAATCTGTTCTCGTCCATTGGGAGAATATACCTAAAGTCAACCGAATGAAGATAGATCAACAAAGTTCGATAGTTCTGTACATGGTAACGATCCGTGTCAACCATGTCGCAGAGCCACTTAAAATATACTTTCTTGATATCGCTCATCGTTTCTCCTTATAATTCGTCTCCTTCATCATAGAACTTCTCGCTTCGAAGGACTTCATAGTAGCATTCGCGATCATCATTCCGAATATACACAACGTCTTCGCCTGACTCTATGTATTGATCCTCGATCTCTTCCGACGTATATCCAACAATTCCAGATTCGTCGTCGATTGGTTCGCCATCTTCGTCAAGCAAATATCCATCTGCTGTATGCGTAAGCTCTACTTTTCGATAGTTTGGGTTCTCTCCATATTCGTTTTCGTTTATTATCTCAGGCTCGAGAGTCGCTCTATCTTCAGACCCTTCGTAATATGATCTATAATCTATGATGTTTGGTTTCTCAGCGGCCTTCTTAACAACTTTTTCTTCTCTTTTAACCGGTTCCTGCTTTGGCTCAGGATTTATAAGAACGCTACTTTCTCCATCGGATTTATAGAGATCTTCCTCGAGTTTCTTGTATCGTTTCTCATAAGCCTGACGTACAGACTCAATCTCCGCATCTGTGCGTGCCTCGAAGCTTCGCTTTGTGATATACCAAGCCGTCCCTGCACCAATAGCAGCACCAGCTCCAAAAGTAATAATACATAACACATTTTTGTTCATCCTTTTATACACTCCTTTATTGACGCATCTAAGAATATAACGTTCACGTTAATCCTCCTTTAGCGTAATGATTGTTACCGCAAGACCAGCACAAAGTAAGGAGAGACTAATCAAAGCCCCTCCTACTACATGCCTTCTCGACTTTGTGTCAAGAATATACTCAACACGATCAACTACTTCGTCTATCATCGCAGATCACTCCTTTCTCCCTCCTGAAAGAACTGCGACACCTGAAACGAAGAATATACCTGAAAGTGCTGCTAATGTAATTGCTATGCCTGCCATATTACATACCTCCTTCCAACGTCTTAAGATTTAAAATATCCTTTTCTGCGTTCCCCGTTCCTATCGCGTTAATGTCTCTGCTGCAGAGCTCCTTATAAATATCCCCGTCAACATTAAAGTCGATTGCCCAGGCTTCCTCAAGCTCTCCAAAATCGTTGTGCAACCAAACTTTATGTCTATCTATCACAATCCTGTTGTCTCCCATGGGATTGTCTTCGTCGTAAATCCAGCCCACTCCGAGACACATCGGATCCTTAGGATCTATTTTGAAGTTGAATGCTCTGAATAACTCCTCGAGTGTAAGACGGCCATTAATCCTGAGCTTGTCGTTTGCCCAAGCCTCCGTTGATCTGAAGAATAACTCGTTAAGATCGTCCGTTCCCTTCCACTCGTTGTTTGACTTGGTGAAGTATCTCAAATACGGAGATTCCTTCGCCGTTGCCACAGGTACTTTCTTTTTCTTTTTCCTCGTCTTACCGTTCTCGTCAGTTTCTTCAACTTCGATTACTTCTTCTCGTATGCCATGTAACGCTCTAAAGTCTGCGTCTTCACCATAAAGCTCGCGAATGAATTCACGATATGATGCGAATGCTGCAGATATAGATGCCGCATAAGCAGCGAGTCTCTGATTCTCTACTTTCTGGATCTTATACGTCGCATGATGAAGACCCAAGCCAGTTATCTCAAGAGCAACCGGAATAGCATAGAGTTTCCCTGCAGATATACATGTATCTAAGAATATCTTTGCTGTTGCTCTTCTTTTCTGTTCCTCTGTGAGATCCTGGTTGTTGATCTTTTCCATGTTCTTCTTATGGACCTCTGCTACTTTCGGAGCCTTCTCAAAAGACACCTTACAAGCCATCACTGTTCCTGTGATGATCGCAAGCGTCCCTGCCACAAGACAAATCTCAGGGCTCTTACGCTTGAGAAGATACCCGGTTTCCTTAAGCCCAAATTCTGTTGGTGCTAAAAATGATTCAAACATCTAAATGTCTACCTCCTTTAATCTATTGGTAACGGCCTTGGCATGTCTATTACATACCCGCCTCGTACTGAGACTACACGAGCGTCTCTTGTACTGGTCCAACCATATTCTGTATATGTGTATGGTGCCACTTCACCGGCAAAGTCATACATGTCAAATATACTTACAACTCCATAACGCTGTATAGCGTCGTCCATTGACTCAAGAACGATCTGCGCATCGCCCCTGTTGTCAAATATGATTTCGTCGTACTCTATACCAGAGCGTCTTCTCTCCGGTCTCTCCACGCGTCTAGGCTCATCATAATATGATCTATACGACACCCTTCCAGCATAACCTCCTCTGCTGTCATAAGACCGTCTCGGAGTTTTACCGCTTCCGCCATATAAGAACATATCTATGGCTCCGTTTACTCCCTCAGCGATCATTCTCTTTGCTGCCGGGATAAACACATCAAATAAGAGATAATCTCCAACGTTACCTACATCCTCGGGAATGAAAATATCCCTAAGCTTTCTTGCTCCGGACTGCTTACGTGTCGATGTTGTACCTGATACGACCTTTTCAAAGCGATCTCGCTTGGGTTCTTCTTTTGCCGTTACCTCCTTTTTAGATCTATTGCTGTTGCTAGGATAATCTGGCATCTCTCGCCCTCCTTTCTATGCAAACAGAAAAGAAGAGCCCATACAGGACTCTCCCTTTCGTCCAACATTTATGCCTCTACCGGTTCTTCAACCTCTTCTTCTACTATTACCTCTGCCTCCACATTCTCGTTGTTATTCTCGAGCTTTGCGGGGTCGTCGGCTTTCTTGATCTTCTTGTGACCACCATGGCCCGCCTTCTTAGTCAGCTTCTTTACTCCTTTGGTTATGAACATAACCGCCGTAGCTGCTGCTGCTCCAGCCGTGAACCATACTGCTCCAGGAAGTCTCCTTGCCTGCTTAACCACCTGCTGTGCTCCTTCTTCTACATTTTCGATTGTGTTGTTAATTGTTTCGTTCATGATTTGTTCTCCTTTCTTAGAACATAAATTATTGTTGTCATAACACCACTTGTAAATTTTGCGTATCAACATTTCTGATAATCGCTTGTAGGATCGTTACGCAACCTAATGACCACCGCAGTTACGCCTGTGTCCTCATTAAGCTTGTAACCCCAATCGTCCTTAGCAAGCTGATCATCTTTGCTATATAATCTCCATCCGAATCTGTCATACTTAGGATCCATACGCATTTCTCCGGATCTGTCGAACTTCATAAGTTCATAAATATACTCATTAACGGACAAATGATTGTTTATTATCAAATCTGCATTCACATTGTTAATCGCAGTTTGAACATCGTTTAGTTTCATAACCCCGTATTGATTTGTGATTGGCTCATACATAAGAGTTAACCCAGGACCGAGAAGAGCTAACTGTACAGATAAAGGGTCATTTTCTTTTACCTTTTCTTCAATAAGCTTTTGCTCTATCTCTTCTTCCTTCTTTTCTCCTATGGTCTTAATTACCTCCTCTTTGTATCTCTGCATCTCATGTACGGTTTGCTCGCTAACAGCTAATGCAGCGCCAAGACCCGCTTTCGCTTTATTGTCTTTAACATCACTACATATGATCGCTGTTGCTGATGCTGCCGCCATTGCTGCCGGACCAACATAATACTTCCACGTTACTTTTAACGTAGTTTTGGTATCTAACTTGTCGACACCAAGCCTTTCTTTCTCGTCATTGACGGCATCTATAGCTCTGACTGTGGCGAATCCAGTGGCTACGCACGCGCCCAATAAACCGGCAACGCCAAAGCCTGTAAGGATCTTTGTGTCATTCTTTTGAAGAAATGATCCCACATCAGACCAAAAATTATTAGCCATTTCTCCTCCTTTCACTTAGCATCGGTAAACACCTCAAGCATGTCGTTAGCGACATCGACCATTGCAAAGAATATGTTGTATGAGAATTTGGAGTTGGATTTCTCTACACCCTCGTACGCTAGATGCAAAAAATCCTCCAAAGCATCTTTGATTGGATCATCGCTACGATAATCCATACGATACGTCCAAATATACCGATACAGTTCCTGATAGGCGTTTTTGTAAAATATACTGGTATCTAGATCATTCATACGCATACCTTTTGCAGGCCGATAACGGTCACTAAACTCAGCAATAATACTCATCGCCCATCGTTTTAGTTCCTTCATGGTCTACCTCCAACAAGAACAAAAGAGGGAAATTACATCCCTCTCTTTTTGAATTCCTTGTCAACACATTTTTTCGTCGTTTCTTCAATCTGTATCCGTTGCTGCTGGTCGGCAATACTGCCCGATAGCAAGCCTATTCCAAAGCTGGCAATCGTACATAATGCGCTACCAAGCATCAACGTCATGCTTCTGTCAAATCGCATTCTCATATGTGTTATACCTCCTTTCGTTAAAGAACTTGTGTTTTTTGCTGATTCGGCCTATAATGTAGGAAACAAGGCGGCTTTGAAGGTAATTGTCGCATTGCGGGTGCGTTTGTATACCTTATTCTGTTGTGCTCTGTTTTTCTTAAAATATAATTGGTTGATAGTTGCACAGCCGCCTGTTCCTACCCCCGTCATAGGCCTCACCTCCTTAAATATGTAAGAAGAGAAGAGCCATTACGGCTCTATCTCCTCAAACATCACGTCTATTACGCTAGGTTCCTTTTTTATGTCCTTATGCTTGTTTCTCTCATGAAGAACACCTTTCTTGTAGTTGTATTTCCCATAGATTTTTACACCTGTAAGAATTCCAGCCACAACAACTGTCTCCTTCGCCAATTCTTTTAAGTCCATACGTACATATTTCATAGTTCCTCTCCTTTCGTTAAACATCTACGTGTTCATTAAAGAAATTGCTAATTTTGCGAAAGGGAAAGGAGTCATTGCTGACTCCCATCTCCGTCTGATAGATTATCTCCAGAACATCCCAATGTTCCTCTGATGATTCCTACCTTGATTCGTAGAAATCGTACCGTCTGTCTCAAACTTAAGTACCTCGTTCTGCATTCTATGATACTGTCCCACCTTAAATGCCGTTATGCCTATCGTGGTTACTGTCGTTACACCCATAACTACCAGGTCTACTATGTTCCGCCTTCTTGCTATGTGCTTCTCGTGCCTATACCGTCTTTCTTCAGATTCAACATCGATCTTATGAAGTTCCTTCTCGTGTTCGCGATCTTCTTCTCGCTTATTATCTTCACGATCGTACCCTTCGTTTCTTATTCCTTCCTCGATCTTAAATCTCATATCCTCACGCTCAGCCTCTTTCTCAAGCTTTTCAGCTTCCCACATCAACTTCTCCTCGTTATGGGCTAAATTATACAACTTAGCCACCGATTCAACTGCTTTGCTGTGTTTGTCACTTCCTGCATCGAGATTCTTTAAATTGTCAATCTCATCTCCAGTCTCTTCTACTAATTTGTTTAATAATTCATCCATCATTTGTCTCCTTTCGTATAATCTGGATCGATTCTATCGTTATAGGACTTGCTACTTTTGCGAACCCTAAAGATTACATAATCATGCTTTAAAATATCCTTTGGCTCCTGTTCCAATTCCAAGAATAAATATAACCCGTCTACCGGATCATAAGCGCTAAGTAAGTTTCCTGACGTAGGAATCTTTCTCAACGCCATACCAAAGAAGTAGCCTATTAATATGGAAATAACTACGGCTACAATATAAAGTAGTATCAGTATACTCGTCATCTCTGTTACCTCCATGCCTTAAATCTCCACGCCAAACACCTTAGGTAAAGCACTAGCGCTAAGATCGGCGTCTGCACAAAGGGTCACATGGGCTTTACCTTCGATAACGGTGGCGTTGAAAGACTTAAGATTAATCTTTACATCATAGCCATATTTGTTCTTAATGCTCTTCTGAATCAACTTTGCTACGATCTTTTTCATCATGTTGCTTTCAAATTTCACTTCATCCATCTCCTTTTACCTCCTTTAAAAATATCCAAAAGGAAAGAGGACTCGTTAAAGCCCTCTAAATCCAATCACCACATAAGTCTCAAAATATCGCTCTGATAGTCAAGCCCATATAACCGGCCAGACCTCTTCCAAAGTCTATACTGCTCACATGTCAAATTCTCTTTTGCTGCCTTATTTACCTCTCTCCTTGTTACAAAGTAGTTCTTAATCTTTTCTAACATTTCGCTTCTCCTTTCAAATGTTATAAGTTCTATACTACCGTAAAGGAGTTTGTAGATTTTGCTGAGGGAGAGATAAGGGAAGAGCCATTGCAGCTCAACCCCGATAACCAACTATTCATCTGTCAATCTCACTTTATAGTCTGATACTCCTATCTTGTCACACTCGGCGATAAACTCATCTAGTTGTATCCTTAACCATCTGTTTAGAAGTAAAGTCACAACCCCATTAATCGCGCCAATTACAACTCCAAGTATACAAAACTTTTTCATAATTCTTCTCCTTTCAGAATAATCTTTCGTTACCATAAAAGGATGTGTAAATTTTGCTAATCTCTCATCTCTGAAAGAATATAGAAGAACCTCCTATATAATAGGTAGTACTCATTCCTGCAGCACGGGATTCCCATACACGCTCGCACTTCTTCATAAGTCTTATTGTGAGTCACCCCTTCAAGAATATACTTGAATAGGTCATTGCTTGTTTGTTTTGCCGCTTCCTCAACCAAGCAAATATAACCATTAAGTCGTGCTAACTTAACAGCCTTGTTTCCCGTAGGATCAAACTCGCCTGGTCTTGCAAGTTCTGTCTCCTTCTTTATTTCGTTCTTCCACTCATCGTACTGCTTGCAAAAATGTACAAGTTCATACCTCCTTTCTTTTGAAATATAGGATGCATTACTCTCTGACACGCTTGGTCTAATCTTTGTAGCCATCGTCTTCTCCTTTCAAAAATATGGAGAAAGTGTTAAGGGACTCGAACCCTTACTTCCGGAAATATCCCGGCGTGCTACCAATTCACACTAAACAACTCTCTCATATAAGCGTTTGTAAATTTTGCGTGTCAGCGCTGACAAACCGAAACCATACACTTTTGAACAATTGATTACAAGTCTTGTTTGTGAAATATGTATAATGTAAAGTAGGAATTTTTTTAATCTTTGTGGAAAATATACAAATCGAAAACTTGCATAAGACGACATGGACAAAAGAAAAGAGCCTTTGTGGCTCAATTCTTTACAAGGTCTCCCCAGTCTCCTACTGGAATAATACTCAGTCTCATTTGCAATCCCTTTCTCACTTTGCCAATTCCGATGATATCAGCATCTTCGTCAGAGTCCATCTCTATAAACGTAGATTTATGGGTCTTGTTAAACGTCTTTATCACATCCCTATGCTTTTTCTGGATAAATAAGTTGTACGCTTCCTCATTTACTTTCGCACTTTCTTTGCCAAAAAGCTTGTCATACTCCTCATTCCATCTTTCATAATTAGGGTTCAAATACTTTATTAAGTCGTCTCTAAGAACCATAAATTCTTTTTCATAGATTTTCTTCTCCAATTCGCTGATTTCCATGTTGTAAGTGAATTTTAATTTGCAATATAATTCCTGCATATTATCTCCTCCTTTTGTCTAGGTTTACATTGTTTCATATAAGAAACTGTAAAACCTGCGAAAAAGAAAAAGAGAATGGTGGGATTAGAATCGCACCCACAATCCTGTGTTACTTTACCCGATTTATTTCTTAGTCCGGTTTCCCGAACATGGTGTCCGTTACTGTTTCATCGATTCAGACGTGCTGCCCACTCAACCATGACCTAAGTTTTAGGTTGCTGAATCTACATTCTCTTTCATAATAATGCTTGTAAATTTTGCTGGCCAACTCTTGCTAAAATATCCCGATCTCTTAATACAGCGAATATTGCATAGTCAAATTTTGCAAAATTTAAGGCACGGAGGTAACGTAACCATATGGTAACCTTGTCACATGAATAATTTATATGATAGAATGTCTCCGGACGATACTCGAGAGTTGTATAGAAAGTTAGCTATGGATAATATCGCAGCAAGATACACTCTCCCAGAAAAGCCGAGTAGTGATGGTTACTATCATCTCTGGCTTAAAGACGAAAACGGAAGGAGGCAGATCAAAGCCAAGACAATTGAAGAATTAAAAGAGAAAATATATATAAAGACTGTTCAAACGTTTAAAGAAGTCTTTGAAAGGGTGCTCGAGGAGAAACTAAAGTACGTTAAAAATAAGGAGAAAATGCTTTCCGTTAAGAACACAATCGCAAAGACAAGATGCGAGTATAGACGTTTCTTTGAAAACACTTTCATAGAAAATATGAACGTAGACGAGATACGTAAAGAAGACGTTGAAGAGATCTGCTATATGAATCTGCAAAGATATGAACTTACGCCAAAAGGATTCCTTGGACTTCGTGGTATCTTAAAGCAGATCTTCAAGTTTGCATATGAGAATTATATGTCTATTGATAACGTATACCAGCGTATCGACTTCAACAAATATAAAGACATGCTTATGCAGCCTACGCCTATAGACGAACGTGTACACGATGATAGCACGATAGAAGCCTTGATAAAGTATGCTCAAGACAAAGAATATATTTGTCCATCCTACTTTCCGGCTTATGCACTAGAGCTACAGATTGCTATGGGATTACGTCGTGGTGAGATACCGCCTCTTAAATGGGCTGATGTTAGAAATGGATACGCTGAAATATCCAAAGAACAGATAACCGTCAAGAGTGACGGAACCGGTAAAGAATACTTCCAGATCGTTAACCATACGAAAACTTACAAAAATAGACGATTTCCCATTACAAGAGAGGTAGACGACATACTTGTAAGGCTCTCTAAGGCTCATAAAGCGGCTCATATCGAATCAGAGTACCTTTTTCCAGCTGATACAGAAACAGGTGTTATAACGAATAATACAGTGTATCAGTTCTATCGCAGGGGGTGCCACAAACTAAATATACCTATCTCGAAAGAATGTATTAAGGGTACGCATAGCTTTAGAAGAAACGCTATAACAAAAACCGTTAATAACTCGAATGGAAATATTCTGCTTGCATCCAAACTTTATGGAAACACTCCCGAAGTAGCGGAGAATAATTACTACACTGGGATCGACCTTGAACAGGCTAAAAATATACTGGAATCCGCCGGTAACCAAAAGTAACCAAATGGGCAAAAGAAAACCCCTCAACCACTAGGGCTAAGGGGAAGCGACAGACGGGGCTCGAACGAAAGTTCGTAACCAACAAAAATATAGAAAGGAGTAGGCTTTCGAGTACGTCCGCCCGCGGTCTGTAACCACTCAGGTAACCATTTGCGACCGACGGGAAAAAGAAGAGCCCTTGTTAGGACTCCTCCTTATTCTTTTTTAACTGTTCTTGAAACGCTTTTTCCCATTCTTTACCCTTAAGTCTCGGGTATATGTCAGTTAGTAGTGTCATTACGTGATTTTTATTCATCTCGTTTGCTTTATCGTCTGGTATGATATGCAACTGATTTGCCGCATTAACAACCTCTATCGCATTAAGATGATAGATTTCACGTCCTTTCGATACTAAATTTGCTAACATATATTCGTCCTCCTTTTATAAATATGCTACAATTTGTTTCATAAAGGAGAATGTAAACTTTGCTGAGGGCAAAAAGTAAGAGCCATCACGGCTCCCACTTATATGGTAATCTAATACCAAACTCATCTTCAATCTTTTTCACGTTACCTATTGACGTTCTACCCATTCTAAGTGTCTTCGTAAGAGAAGACTGTTGACTGTAGCCAAGTTTTTTTGATACATCTATCTTCTTAATTCCATTCTCATTAAATATGGTATCCCATTCGTCTTTATTGAAATAGACAAACTTCGTTTCAGAATGTCCATTCAATATCCGTTTGAAATCTCCCAAAGTAATAAATTCGCAATCAAGATCGTTCAATATCTCCATTAACGTTTCTCTACTAATCTTCTTTTCTTCTCCATTAGAAATTACTTTTTGCATACCGCCTTTATAAGTTTGCATAAGTCACCTCCTATAAATTTAGTTTCTATTACCATAACATAGTCTGTAAACTTTGCTAAAAAGAAGAGTCCTTGTTAGGACTCCTCCGCAATTGTTTGACTTATTATCTCATCAACCCGTTGTCTCCTAAGTCTATCTATTTCGCTACCGTCAATTGTAAAGCTATATGCGGCTAATTCGAACGCCCTTATCAAATCACCCTCTTTTTCAGCTTTATATGCTTGCTCAATTATTCTCTTTTTTAATTCTGGATTAATCATAATAAATCACCTCCTTCATAATACCACCTGTGAATCCTGCGCAAAAAGAAAAGGGATTGCAAATATAGCTTCACAATCCCATGAGAAAGAAACAGTAGTATAGATTTCTCCATACCTAGGCACGGGCCGCCTGGCGTGTATCTTCTTGTAGAAAGGAGGTAACGGAATATTTAGAAAGGAGCCCAATGATGGCTTGACGGGGGATACCAACATTGATTTTTTCGAATAAAGACGGCACCGCACTTAGCTATGGAGAAACATTTCAAACCGGGACTGACAAGTTACAGATAAATTGCACAATATCTGAATGAACACACACATACTTACTCATATATAGAAGAATACCCTACTACATTGTTAAGTCAGCCCCAGTCCGAAATCTAGGTCTCTTTACTCTGCATCTTCCTCTTTAACATCTTCGCGGTCTTCAGCGCCGCCCTCATTAGATGGGAAAGAAACCTGTTTATCTGAAATATACTTCTTCGTGCTTATACCAAGTAAAGCACCAAGGAAAGTATCTACAGCAGCTATAGTACCTACGATCTCCTCTGCGAAAGGAAGACCCCAGATCTTAGCAATAGCAAAATATAAGGTAGCTACAGCCGGTAAAAGAATCTGCGCTACCCATTTAAGTACGTCATAAGTTTTGTTAGACATTTTCATTTAAGCTACTTCTCCTTTCTGCATATAACATTTGCGATATGAATTTTCTATCGTCTCTATGCTCATCATACAACGTTCGTTCTTGAAGTCTGTATGCTCGGCACAGTAATTCTTGTAATACGTTATGTCTTCCATTACATCGTTATAGTGTTCTCTCGAATGGCATACGTTCGTCATAATGCACTCATCGGCAAATGCGAGGATACGTCTGCGGGCAGAGATGGCTTTGTCCTCTTCCCGCTGATCCTCGTGAGAAATGACCCTTTCCTCAAGGTCGGTTACCTTAGTAGAAACCTCATCAACTTTCTTCTCAATATCCTCGTTTGCAATTTTGCCAATTCGTTTGAGAACCCATGTCCAAGGATCCAGTTTTATCGGTGCTAGTTGTATAAGCCCACTACCTCCGATTACAGCCGTAATAATAAGCCATACAACGTCAGCGATCTGCTTATACTGTGGAATATCCGTTGGACTAGTAGCATCTAATAGAATCATAACACACCTCCGAACCAGCCGATACCCTCAGGTACCCAGCCTAAAGAAATAAGATTATCCCTTTCCTCAGCGTTTGCCGTATAGAAGTGCGATCCGGCACCTTTCTTGTCCGGATTATAGAGTCTGTAGACAGGAACTCCTTCTCTGTGATCTGAGTAGAAAGCTATACCCTCATAAGACCATCCCAATCCCTGCAAATATACTGCTTCGTTCTGGCAGATAGTAAAGAAATGATCTCCGTCGTTCGGATTATAAAGCCTATGGACTGGAATATTACCTGCTCCTGTCGGCTCTAACCAACCAACACCTTCAAAAGACCATCCGGCATCGATCAAAATATCCGATTCAACGATTGAAGTTGTGAAGAAGTGTTCTCCTGAAGATCCGTTATAAAGTCTGAATACTGGGGAAACGTTCTTTCCAGAATATACTCCGAAGTCTACCAGATCGAGTGTGTGCTGTCTTGTTTCCTTGACATCAACAATCGGATGTCCAACGATTCCTTCTGCTATAGCGCGAGCCATCTGGTCGGCATCATAGCGTTTGAAGTCATCATAGTTATCAGCAAAGCAACACTCTACTAAGATTGTAGGATTTATCATCTTGTTTAAAATATACAAAGAACCAGAAGTCTTAACTCCACGATTCCTGAACCCAAGATCTACAATCCTATCTACTACCCTACTTGCAACATCAACGGGACGGTTATCGCCTTCTTTAACTAAGACTTCGACACCATAGCCCTTGCCGTTTGATGCGTTAAAATGAATGGATACATTTAAGTCAGCATTAGCCGCATTAGCGCGGGAAGTCAGCTTGGAAAGTATCTCCTTCTGGCTTCCCTCGTCTACAGTGATATCGGAAACAGCGTTACCATCAAGTTCAAGTAACGCCTTAACCTTATCCTTTACAATGCGGTCCTGCAGAGACTCATTTATGTATCCGACGGTTCCGGTTGCACCCTTTCCGGGGTAACCATGTCCTCCGTGAATCGTAATCAACATAAATATACCTCCTTAAGAGAGTGCAGACCGAATCTGCCTTAATTGATTGTTCGTTTGCCTATAGATCTCTGTACGAGACAGAGCTTTAGGACTGTTGTTTGTTTGATAGAAGTTTACAGTTGTTCCTGCCCCTTCTGTCGTTTCAGCTTCTCCACTTTCGTATTTTGCCTTGAGTTCAGCTCCATGAGCAACGTTAAACAGCGAATTAATCCCAGAAATATCCCTAGCAAGCATAGAAGTATCAAGCACGGGTCGTATAACCGGGTCATTTATTTCCCCATTCAAGACGTCGTTTATAGTGGATATAGACTGGCGAAGGGCATCCATAGCGGAATTACCCATACCAACGGAAGCTTGTTCGACTATGTTTGCGTTGTTGGTCATGCCGTTTGCAAAACCTTCAGCAGTGTACATACCAAGCTCTGCAAACTTCTTCGATGGTGAATTAACGCCAAGAGATGCACAAGCAGCCGCATATGCGGCAACCGCAACGGACACTGCAGCGTTGATAACAGAAGACCTTCCAGAGTTGATACCAACAACAATACCGTCGTCGATAGCAACACCGATATTCGGGAACCACAACTGTACCCAAGCCTGAGATTCAAGATATGCAGAAGCGCATACGTTTAGAAGCGTCTCGTTGATCTGAGGTGATAGATTCTGAATACCTACGATAAGTCCCTGATCAATATACTGACCCTGCTCTTCCATAAGAGTCGACGGCGAATTAATGCCGAAGAACGTACAAAGGGTATCAAGCATCGTCTGATCAAGATTGTCTATCGTCTCAGCAAGAGCCTCTTCACCAGAAGCAAGACCTGCCATGAGCTTAACGACTACTTCAGAACCAGCATCTTCAAATCCGTCGAGTTTGCTATACATGTCCACACGGGCGTTCTCTAAATCTTGAGCAAGACCGTCGGTAAATGAAGAGTTTCCAGAATATAAGTCGTTTAACTCGTCAAGCTCATCCTTTGACATTGTAAGGATAGCATCTAATAAACCTCTATCGGTAGGCCCTTGAGATACGAGCTGTTCCCACAAGTCAGCGGTAACCTTACCTGCAAGGGATTTCATATCCTCATTCCACTTCAGAAGATCTTCTCTTGTCTTCTTAATAGAATCGATGAGAGATTGTCCAGCTGTCTTCTCAAGAGTCTGAGCTTTTTCGTAGGAATCCTGTATACGCTGTCTCTGTTCTGGAGTCATAGCAAGAACTGCTGCTAACTCATCTGAACCCGGTCCGAGCTCCTTTATCATCTCAACAAATGATTCTGAGAACCCTAAGACGGCCAACTGCTCGAGATCTGACTGGAACTTAGCAAGATCCTCGAACTGCTTCTCAAAGCTTCTGCACATGGACTCAGCTGTTTCTTCCTGAGCTTCTTTGATACGTCTGTTATACGCATCATTAACCGCAGTAATATCCTCTTTCGCTTCCATATCAAGAAGCACTTTAAGCTGATCAGAATCTGCTCCAAGTTCCTTAACAGCCTCAATAACTCCGGAATTGAATCCTTTGTCTATAAGAGACTGTATATCAGACTTGAATTTATCTTCATCATCGAACTGCTTCTGAATATATCCAAGGAATACCTTTGAAAGGGTTCCTTTCTGCGAGGTATTGGCTTCCCATTTCTGGTTATAATCGCTAAGATTGAAAGCATCAAATATACTCTTCTTAGCGGTAACAGCGAAGTCTTTAAAGAGATTGATACCCTCATACATGTATTTGGGCTCGATATCCATGCTAGTAATATCCAGAATCTGACTATACATATCACGAAGCTCTTTAATTTCTTCCTGATACATTTCGATCATCTTCTGAAGATACTTTTTACGGATCTCTACACGCTTCTTCTCCTTCTCTTCAAGGTCCTTGTTATGTTCAGCTTCAGCCTCTTCAGCCTCTTGCATCGTTGCTTTTATGTTTTCGACATTCTCTTTACGATTGTCTTGCTCTTCATTCATAGCATCGATCTTCTGCTGCAGAGCTGCCTGATCAACATAGAGTCCCTTAAGAACCTCTTCTCTTGACTGTATGATCGACTTAAGACCTTCTTTAGCAGCTGAACCACCGGCCTGTTCGAGAGCTAACGTATGCCAAGCTAACTGATTTTGAAGTTCCGCTAATTCCTGTGCGTCCTTAGCATCTTTTTTCTTCTGCTCATTTATGCTCTGGATCTTCTCGTTAATGTTCTTGATAGCCTCTTCCTCAGATTCTATCTTTTCAAGAGTTTCCTTCTCTTTGTTATAAGCTTCTTCCTGAGTAGCTATTTCTTTGTTCATACCGGTTAAGGTATTGTTCCATTCATACAGCCACCCGGCAGCTATCTCAATATCCTTCTCTAACTGAGGAAGCGATCTTTGAGCACGGTCGTTCTCCTGATACTGCTTTATAAGCAATCCATGTTCGGCAGTTTTAGCACGACGTTCCTCTTCGATTGCATGAATACGCTCTTTGATAGAAGAAACACTCTGCTTTTCGAGTTCTGCCTGCTCTAACAGCCTATCTTTCTCTTCTCCAGATGCTTGTTCAGCTCTTTGTGCGAGATCGATATACTTAAGAGTAGAGGTGGTAAGCTCGTTGTTATACGCTTCGTATTGCTCATTGAGACCGCCAATACTTGCTCCGATATCATTGATCTTTTGATCGATCATGTTGTTATCCCAGTAAGTATCTTTGAACGCATCGCCAAGATAGTTAGTAGAGCCCTTCATATCTTTCTCGAGCCGATCCATTAACTCTTTACGATTCTTAGCGTATTCCTCGTTAGCTTCAGCTTCTTCTTTCTCACTCTGAGCCAGTTCTTCTATAAAGTTGTAATACTCATCTGATTCGTGGAACATGTTAACCATATACTGGCCAACTTTGCCCCACTTCTCATCAAACTGTCCAAGGAGGTTTCCTGTTGAAATATCCCCAACAGCATTAAACGTTTCCTCTGCAGTTTGTACGACAGCTTCACAGACAGCGCCCATAGCGTCGGCTGCTTGCTCTGCTTCGCTCTGGATACCTAAGATAAGACCTTCGGTAGCATACGCACCTATCGCGTACATTACTTTAGAAGGTGATTGTTCCTGGAACGTAGCCGTAGAAGAATTTATGACGTTCCGGCTGACAGTCTTCATAGCCTTTGTAGCCTCAGCACCCTTCGACTCAATACCTATACGTAAACCATCGACAGCATACTTAGCTATCTCAATAAACGCATCTTGAGTAAGATCTGCTTTGCACTCTACTATAAGATCGTCGCAAACTTTCTTAATCGCTTTCTTAGCCGCCTTCTTCTGTTTGTTATTACCAAGGCCTTTCTTTAAACCGGCAATGATAGACTCACCGACCTTAGAAGCCTTCTTCTTAGCATCGTCACCCAGACCCTCAAGAGCCTTATTGATAGCGTCTTTGAGACCGAATAAGCCTTCTCCAAGCTTACCAAGATCTGCAACGTTCTGGTCAGTTATCTGTTTGGTAGCATCGCAAAGCTTCTTAATCATCTCACTAATAAGGTTAACCTTACCAGCGTCGACATTTTGAATCTTCTCCGAATACTTAACCAAATATCCACCGAACTCAACGATGGCCTTACCGAACGACTTAAATAATGTCTTGGTAGTCTTTCCACCGACCTCAGCAAGCCCTTGATCAACCTTGACAATAGTCTGAAGAGCCAATCCCGTCTTTCTTATAAGCTCAGTGTCAAGCTTAGCTCCTGAAAGCTGATCTGAATATTCCTTAATATACGGAGCGAACTTGGCAAGCTCAGCACCGAAGTCTGAAAGCTTGTTATCGCCCATCCAGAACGCAGCTGCGCCACCCTGATTAGGCAATTCAGTTGCGAGACCACAGATAAGTTTGGCAGCATTCACCGAAGCCGTAACTGCCTGTTCGTTTACGCCAACGACATCCTGTGCATACTGAGATATAGCCGGTCCAAAGTCCTTAAGGTTCTGCGCAAATAACGTAAGCGTATTATCTCCTGCCCAATACGCAAGAGCCCCACCTTCATTCGGAAGGTTCTTTGCCATTTCTCCGACCATACGAGCTGCTGCAGCAGAAGCCTCAACGCCTGACGTGTCTATTCCTGCTACGGTATTTGCATACTCAACAATTGCCGGGGCAAAGCTCTTAAGCTGTTCTGCAAATTGCGTAAGTGTGTTATCGCCAGCCCAATACGCTAATACACCACCTTCATTCGGAAGCGATTTAGCCATTTGACCAAGTAACTTACCAACATTAGCCGCAGCTTCAGCCTTGGCGAGTTTCTCATCATCTATACCTGATACTGAATCAGCAAACGCACTTAACGAGTTGCCAAGAGGTACTAACTGCTCACCAAATTTAGCAAAGTCAACACCAGCCCCAAAGAATGAAGCTATGCTGTCAATTATACTTGCCCCTGTGAGTAATAAAATAACTTCTGTGAGTGTCTTAACGCAGCCAAGAGTCTCCTGATCAAGAGCCTTAGCCCCTATGATAAACGGAACTAGGTTAATCATGAACTGCGATAACGCAGTACCAAGTGTCGGAAGCGTACCAAATATACCCTCAGCAACGCCACCTATGAACTGTCCTACAATACCACCAAAGAATCCGCCTATGGCCTCGCCAACCTTCTTGAGAAGATCACCACCATTTGAAACAAGGTCGGAGAAGCCAGGTATCTTGTTAAGGGCGCCAATAGCTGCTATAAGAAGTGCTATCTCAGCAACTATAGCGGCAGCTCCTAATACGCCAATCATAGCATCAGGTATCGTAGCCTTAATAGCGCTGAATACTACTATAAGACCGGCAAATATACCTGCTGCGAGAAGAACCTTGAGAAGATCTTCCGGTGTAAAATTCTTAACAGCCTGTCCGATAGCCTTTCCTACAGCGCCTATGAACTCGCTAATCTTAATAACTAAATCTGGAACCCTAGCTATAAGAACGTCTAAGGTCTTGATGGCTATATCGAGGAATAAATCAGCGATTACAGGAATATCCTCAATCATAAGAGTAACCGCTGCCTTAACAACCGCCAAGATAGCCTCAGCAAGCTTAGGCGCACATTCAATTATGATGTCTAATATACCAAGAAGACTCGTCTTTATAAGTTCCATGAGCTTCTCACGAAGCGAGATAGCAATATCCAAGAACCCCGTAAGAAGGATCTTCATGATGCCTACAAATGATGCCGCAACAGCTGCGCCCATACCAGCAAGTGCAGTAATACCTGCCGCAACCGCCAATAAGCCAGTACCAAACGCAAGTGTAGCAACGCCGACAAGAGCCATTGCCCCTGCCAAATATAAAAGCCCTTTTCCAGCAGCTTCAGCGCCCTTTGCTATCTTAATGATTATAACCATAGCTCCGGTTAAAGCTGCTAAAGAAATAACCAAAGCACCAAGACCCTTAACCCATACATCTATCGGCAGCATTCCAAGCATTACAATAGGTGGTATGAGTAGGTTAAGTGCAGAAATAAGAATCGTTAATGCACCAGCCGCCGCTAAAGTTCCGGTAACATGTCTACCCAATATACCCATAGCAGTAGACAATCCTGCGATTACAACACTAACGCCAATCAAACCTTGTGTTAGTTTATCAGCTGGCATAAGCGCAAATACAAGAACGGCTGGTATTAATGCGTCAATGGCGCCAGCTAACGCAGTCAACGACCCAGCAAGACCCATAACCGTCATGGAATCGAATCGATCTTTTCCACCCATAGATATAACAGAAAGAATGGCTAATCCTGCCATAAGCTGAATTATTACTAATGAAAGCGCGTCCATTCCTTGGGTAAGTTTGTCTTCTGGTATCGCCCCAAAAATAACAATCGCTGGAACGAGCATCTTAATTGCAAGCGCCAATATCACAAGACTCGCTGCAAATTTGGTAACTGATCCGGGATTAATCTCGTTAGCCAACGCACCGACAAGTACAAGTAACGCTACAACGCCAACCATTTCTCCTAAGAGAAGTGAGACAGCGCCCATTGCAGTCCAGAGCTTATCCGGTTCCATCTTAGCTATCTTCTTAAGTGCGGAACACATAAGACCTATGGCCAATGCGAAAGCGATCATTGTCGCTCCGAATTTACCAAACTTAGCATCGCCCATATTGGACATAGCATATGCCACACCTGTCATTTCACCAACAAGAAGGACGATGACGCCAAAAGCGCTCCATAACTTAGCCGGATCTTCACCTGATATCTTCTTGATTGCCGATGCCAAAATATACACAGCAGCAGAAATTTCAAGTATCTTCTTGCCAACATCGGTAAATTCTGTAGCTTTATAACCGCCCATCAATTCGGCATATTTCATTATCTCTTTAAACAGACCAATAATCATGCCAAACGCGATCGTTGCTTGAGCAGGATCAAGACCAGCAAGTTTCTCTACAGCGATAGCCAGTAAAAGAACCGCTGCCGCTTGCTTAAGTAATACCGTGGCTTTAAGAGTCTTTTGTATCTCATATATACCATCTTTAACGGCAGTACAAATTCTGGTAACAGCATCAGCAAGATTCCCTACTGGGTTTTTTGTTTTGAAGAATCTTATAAAGTTTCCTAACTGAACAATGAGGTTGACCACGAATTGTATAGCCTTCGCTATAAACCCACTAGCAAGAACACCTATGACGGTTCCAGAGGCCTGCGTAAGGTCCAACTTGTCAGTTAACGGCTTAATAGCTTCGGCGATCTTTCCACCCGCTTTGTGAAACGTGTCGTTTATATAAGGAACAACTTCATCTATCTTCTGCTTGAATTTGTCTAACCATCCACCAATCTTTTCAATGAACTGTGTAAACGGATTACTTGAATTTGCAACCTCATTAAGAGCGTCGCTGAAATCGGTGGTCGAATCTATAGCATCGGAGAAACCTCCAACAAGCTCACTAAGGAAGCCAAATACGATTTCGCCTGCCATTTTGAAAAAGCTAGAAATCGACTTAAACGCACTAAAGAATTTCGTGAATTTGTCGGTTACCGTACCCCAAAGTTCCGAATTATCTCTTAATCCTGCAGTAAACTCTTTGAGATTCCTCGTCCCTGTAATAAGTTTTCCAAGGAATTTTGTTATACCGTCTAATACATCCGATTTAGGAAGAGAATCCTTTAATCCACCAAAGACGTTGTTAAACGCAGTAGCTATGGATGATCCGAAGTTCTTAGCTATTCCACCTATGTTTTGGAAAGTCTCTTTAAGATTGTTAAATATCAGACGTACTCTCGAACCGGCCAAAGAAATCTTGGTAAGGGCTTCTTGAAACTCTGCGCCAGATCTGAAATTTGATATTGCTTCGTCGAATTTTTTGAAGCTTTCCTCAGCCTTCTTTGCTCCATCCGCAAATCTTGTTAATAGATCAAGACTGCTACTTTCTTCGTCTAAGGATTTAAATCCCTTTGCAAATGTATCAACGACATCAGTAACTGTCTTAAATATCTGTAAGAGACCGCTGGCAGCAAATCCAGCATTAACTTTTATCTGAGTACCGACGTCCCTTATACTTGTAAGTTTGCGAAGACGCAATTCCTCAGCTAAAGCATCGGCTTTTTCCTGAGCCTGCTGTCTCTCATATCCCTCATCAAGAGTGTCGATATATGCCTTTGTAAGTTTAAGGTTGTTTTCAATTGCTGTCGATGACTCTTTAGAACTGCTAAACCCAGCATTGAACGTGTCAAGAGTTTTCTTAGCAACGTTGAGCTTGTCTATAAACTTATCAAATATAGATCCCTTAAACATATTCGAAGATATGCTGTTAAATGCGTCTGCTACTGGGTAAACAACGTTCTTAAGCGCTAAGAATCCGGAATGTAATACGCCAATAGCTGCTGCAGCAACCTCCAGCTTATTAGCCCAAGAATCTGCAAGTTTTCCGCTATCTAAGAAATCGACAACAGTCTTCCTAAGATCCCTAACAAACGAATTTGTCTGATTAACAAGAGAATTGTCTTTCTTGACTTTAGCTTCACTGATCTTAGCCCGATTCTCTGCCAGCCAGATACTTCTTGATATGAGTTCCTGGCTCTCTTGTTCAGTCTTATTTTCTTTCTTCTTAATCTCGTCAACGCGTTTGACCATCTCCTCGTAAGTGGAGTAGATCTCACTATTACCTTCAATAGAAGATTTGACAGCGTTAACTTGCAGCCTGAAAGAATTAAGAATATCCCTAGCATCGATGAGCCAGTCTTGATAAAAGTCTGCGCCTATCTTAGCAAAAGCTGATTTTACATTTGATAAGGCACCCTCAAACGTCTTATTAGCATCTTTAGCATGTTCGCCAAAACGTCTGTACATAACATCTGCAAACGTTTCAAATGAGATTGCTCGTTTCTGGAGCATATCCTCTATCTCTTCAGCTGATTTTCCTAATTCCTCTTGTAATATAGGAATCAGAGCCAAACCAGAATGTGAGAACTGGCGCACCTGCTCTGTCATTAGAGCTCCATTCGACGCTATGGTTGAGAAAATATCCCCGACATCTTGAAACTCTCTACCGGTCATCGCCGCGACACCAGCCACGCCTAATAACGACTGATACATGTCGTTACCAGCTTTGATTCCAGACGCTCCAAACGTAGCCGCGACCTTTGCAGCCTCGTCCAATCCGTATGCCGTGCCGTTAACCGCGTCAAGAGCGTTCTGCATAACCTCTTTGACATCGAGCTTCATACCCTCAAGAAGGAATTTAGCTTGCTCAATGTTTAAAGCTCTGTTTAAACCGCCCTGTTTAATAAGTCCAAGCATCTGGTTTTTGATGTTGGATATAGAATTCATCGCAGACGTTGTCAAATTTCTGACAGCCTGATCTGCAACCGTACCCATGAGAGAGAACTTTCTTTGAACGGCGTCCAACCCTCTGCTAATATTAGAAAAATCGACGTTTTTGACGGATTGCATCATTCCGTCGAAAATATTTTTAGAGGACTTGGTAAGATTGTTCGTGCTCAGATTGAGCTTGTCTAATGTTTTGATCGATTGTGAGCAATTTCGTTCGAACTGTTTGTTGTCGAACTTCATCTCAACAATGCGCTGATCTACTGATTTGCTACTCATCGTCTAGACATCTCCCTTTCTATTTCTTTGACTATCTGGTCAAATATTGGATCTATAGCCGGCTTAATAAAGTGCTTTCCAGCCACATGCGTACCAGATCTGGTAGCGTGCCCGTATTCAACCAAGATAGCGACATTACAACCGCCCTCTATGTCGTCGTTATACCATGCAAGCGAGGCTCCTTCTTTGGTATGCTTTATTTCATACCGCCATGAGTCTGCCAATATACCGGAGTCGTGAGGGGTAGCTTTTCGTAATGCGTCTACCCCTCTTCTTCCGTATTTATCGAGCCAACCTAAATTGGCAAATTCTTTCATTCGTTCTAAGAACCCACTAGTCTTTTTAAGGCTGCCTCTTGTTCTGAAAGTAATTGTGTTATGTCCCATCGAATTACCCTCGTCTTATCCCCTACTATGAAGTCTCGCCCTTCTTTCTGCATTCAAAGCCCTGTTTCTGGCAAGAATTTCCTGCCGACTCATCTTCTTTTCAGGTTGATTCTTTATTGAACAAATCTTTATCAGTGTCATAAGTCGGTTGAAATGCCACTTCTCAAACTCAACTGGAATATTAAAGGAAAGCATCCAATAATATACGAGCTCGGAAGTGACCGTTTCATGACCGATCTTCTTAATTTGTGTGCCTGCTTGAATATCCGAGAACCACGTAGCAGTCATCGGATCATCAATGTATTCTTTGATTCTCAAAATATCCGAATCTGTGAGTCCCATATAGACCGTATCAGGAAATGGACCGTTGATAGTCATACACCGAATATAGTCAAGCGTCTCTTCAAAGGTTTTTTCCCCTTCCTTCATAAAAGCCTTCTTATGTCTGGACTCCCATTTTGAAATCGAGATAAGTGAGTGAGAGAGTTTAAGTTTTGCTCCTGGAACATCTATGAATTCCTCAGTAGTCTCATTCCAGAGTTTTGTTCCTTCGACATTTATCTCAAGAAACTCCTGCATAACATAACCTCATTATTTAACAACCGATAATTCCGGTTTATTGTCCTGCTTAATCTGCTTATCCCCTCTAAGCTCTGTCGGGATTACTCCGTTAACGAAAGCTTCCACATTCTTCTGGTCTTCAAGGAACCAGTCGATAAGAGCGTCGTATGCCGGCGTTTCCGTGAAAGCAATAGCAAGAGATCCGCCACGCTTCTCAAGACGCTTACCATCCTGAGAGAGTTCACCATAGGATCCAAGAACAAGATCTTCAAACTTAGACCACATTTCTTTAGAATTCTTAGCGTTTACCATCTCTTCGAGAATGTTTCCCATACGACCGTCTTTGAGCATATTCATCTTAATAAGCTCCGGCTTAGATAAGTTAAAATAAAACGTTTCTTCCCTTTCCGTCCCAAGGAAGTCTGTGTACTTGATTTTCTTAATAAACATATTTAAAACTCCTTTCAAAACATAAAATACCCCTCTACCCCGCAGAGCGCGTCGTACGAGATAGAGGGTCAATTGCATTTCTGTCCGACCGTGTAGTCTTGACAGGTGCCCGGGTTTTGGGCGTATTTAGTTGTTATGTTGAATTACGCCTCGTAGGGGATTCCAGTGATCTCTTCGAATTCCCAATCATAAATTGCGCCGAGCTGAACAAGTTTGCGGAGCTGTTCTACGGTGCAACCGCATCTTGCGTATCTTTCGGCGTACTTCTGATAAAGTTTGGAATGTTCTTTTTCCATTTACTCCGCCTCCTTTATAAATGATTTAGACATAAAAATAAGAGCCTCCCGCTATGGAAGACTCCAGTTACAAAAGTGACCAGATTCGGTTTCGCGTAACTCAGCTCTGCGTCAGGCAGTACACGGCTTATGAAGTTGTATTAATTATAGGAAAGATCTATTTGACCTTATCCTGTAATTCCATGACCGCTATCTCAAGATCTGTGATAGACATTTCATTTTCCATCTGATCGATTTCAAGATCAGTTTGGTTTTCGTCAGCCTGTATCTGATTTATATCGATATCAGGAAGCGACTGTTCCATATCCATAAAAGTTGCGATATGGTCCTGAAAAGGTTCGTGATATTGACTCATGATTGTTTACCTATAAAGAAGATTAGGAAAAGATACTCTGTGTAGAACGTTGTTTCTTGTTCGCTATGATGCTTGCTTGCCGATGAAGAAGATGGACAATACATATGCTAACTCATAGGCACGGACTTGTCCAGATGTAGTAAAGCTTTTTAGCCCAGCATTACTGGAGATTCCTTTATTCGTTGCATGAAGCTCATACTCTTCTTCGGGATTTGTATACACATCTTTTCCACAATAAGAGTATGTACCAGGCGCAAAACCATTATCGGATAGAAATTTCCAATATTGTTGAGCTATATTATTAAGTAAAACATCTTCGACTATCGATTGTTTTGTATATGTAATATTTTTAAAATCAGGGAAATGAATATAATATTTACTTTTATGGATCTTGCTATTGTTGAGTGTTTTCCTATCAATAAACTCGTAGTACATCACGGTGTTTTCTATAACATCTTTCAAATTAGAATCCATACTAGAAAACATAGATATTAAATTTGAATCATCCTGACTTTTAGAATCCGGTTCTCTCTTCGTATCCGTTGCATATAAAGCAATTTTTATATTTGGTGCAAACATAAAGAGATAATCATAAGTGAAACCTTTTGCTTTTATATTGTTTGTATACATGGAATAGTTCGAGTAATTGTATACGTTATCACCATCAGCATCTAACGTTACATTTTTGTTAATACAAATAGCTTTACCGTTCCCAGTGTTTATAACATCTCCTATTTTAAAGACGTCTTTTAAACCACTATTTATAAGCGCTTTTATTTCTGCACCGGTAAGTGTGTCTTTATCTTTTTGTGCTAATTCAAGTATATCAATCCTACCTTCATGATCATCCGTTATGGCTTTTGATTTCTGCAATATGCTCGTCAGTCCCGGTCCATCCAAATATTTCTCATCATTATTTGCCAACTCATTCACCTCCATATACACTATTCCAGATAGCGTCAACCTCATCAATCGACAGATTCTTTATAGCATCAATCTGATCCTGAAGATGTCCGATCTGGTCTTCGTCCAATTCATGCCTTAAATGGGCCAACCAGTCTTCGAACGTTGCGGTTTCCGCTGCCCTCCACTGCTCAACAAGTTGGTCTACAGTCATAACCTCAAGAACACCGATAACGAACGGGCATCTTGTCGTGCCTACATAGTTTGTTATGTTCTCTGTTGTAACCGAACCACTTGCTGCTGGAACATAGATTGCTGCTAAAGGATACTGATTTAATCTATCTTCTCTTATAAGCGTAGGTTCTACCGGTTCATATGCCGGATCACCTTTTATTATCTTGATAGAGTTCGCTCTCGTTTCGTTCTCTGAGTTAATTTCTAAGACAACAAGATCGATTCTATTAAGACCTGCTTCAGAAGAGTCAAGATCCAAAGGCATAGCCGTATCATTTAGAGTCCACGTATGATTGAACCATGCTCTACCGGTATCGACCATTACCTGCATCCCAGTACCTGGGGTTACATGAAACTGATTCCCGACAGTCTCATAAACGCCATCCTGAATAATTCCATCGAAGATCGATGACATTTGTTCTGCGTTATAGGGTCTATCACCGTTTAGTGAATTAAAAAACCCTGATTTTATTGCCATTACGACCCTCCTTCCATATTCTCATCTAAGATTGCGAATGTTGGATACATAGAAATACCCGACGAATCTTGACTTCGAATCATCTCTGTTACTCTTACTTTCTTTGTTATTCCATACTCGTTTTCAACTTGTAAAATATCCCCTACGGTGTAATGTTTTCCGTATTCGAACATTCCTTGGTAGTTAACCTCAGCTTCAAACGTCCACGAGTTTTTAATTAGTTTCTCTACTTCTTCTCTGCCTTTGTTATAAAGAATATCGTGATACTCCGCCCACCACATCTGGGTGTCGTCTTCCTTTTTGCTTGAGACATTTGAGCAGTCTGTTTTAACCTCTATCCGATCTAACCCTGAGGCGTCAGTAATGTCCAAATATACTATGTCATTGCTGTCGCCTAACGATTCTTCAGGTCGTTCTCCCTGAGGCTTGTTATAGCCGTCAGACTCTCCTACTATTACTGTAGCAGTAGCGTTTGTAAGTCTCTTATCGTTTGTATAGTCGGATGAAATAAGGTTATCGAAGTCTTTAGAGAAGACAACATAATCATTCTCAGACTGATCATAAGACCTGTCCGTGCCGGCAAATAACTCAAACACAAACTCGTTTTCGTCATTAAACGTTATTCTCCACCCAATATCCTTTTCCTGGCAGAGAGTGTTTATGGTTTCGCCGAGCTTTTCGCCACCGTTTACTTTGGTATCAACAGTCTTGGATGTGATCCGAGTATCCTCAGACTTCACCATTTTGAAATTTGCTATCTTTCTCTTTGTATCGGTGGGATTTATCACAGAAGCATTGAGAAGTTTTTCGATCATATCCTGGAGATTGCCTTTGAGTTCGGTGTCGTGATAGATAATTCGCCTATCCAAGACAGACTCAAGACTATGCCCAGTAATTTTAAGATGGTTTCCTTCTTCTACATCGGTCGTAATCGCTATGGTTTCTATGAACATTGGGCGATTCGGTTCCTCAGGAATCCAGACGTATGTATCATTCTCAAATACGTCTATAAGTTCCTTTGAGGGTCTCGTGTAGATTTCGAAGTCACCATAATCGTTGTACCTCACGTTCCAGATAAAAGACTCAAACGAATCGATTATCATGGAGACATTCAGGTTTCTATCGAGAGAGTAAACTTCCATAGTTATACCCCCTCATAAAGAACGCGATTTGTAATAGTGAGTTCCATGTTTTCCTCACCGCGTCCTACAATGTGGTAAAAAACATTCTCCCCAATGGCTAACGTTAACCACTTTTGTCCTCTTCCAAGTGCCGATAGAATATTAGTTGCTACGCCATTTCGTACGAGCTGCATTGACTTATGTCCTCTTACGGTGTTAATGATAACGTCGTCTTTAGCAATTATACCGTTTCCGTTTAGAGCCTTGATTTTATCGGTATTGATGTTCATGCTTTCGTTTGTATTGGCATTATAGATAGTGATGTTTTCTATCGGACCGATAGCATGAATCTTAATCGTAATGCCGGTTTCTTCGTCTCCATAATAAGAAATAGTCTTCTCTTTATAATGAACGATCTCGCTCATTATTAGAGTATCTTCTCCAATCGGATTAGAAAAAGGAAATGTAAATCTTGGCTCTATTCCACTAAACAGAGTCTCCTGTTCTTCCACCGAATAGAAGTAAGGATCAGGACAAATAATACTAACCTGGCATCCCTCAGTCTCTGAGAAAATATCGGGCTTGTTTTCTTCTACATACCCGGTTATCTCAGCTATTCTTCTATCGGTTTCAACTCTAATTGTGAGTTGCTTTTTATTAGGAAAGAACTTATAGCTCTTAAGTCTTACATCTTCGATAGAGCTATCGGACATAAATTGGAAGTTGAATACGATGTTTCTCTGCTCTGATTTGGCAGAGTTATAGATAGAACCGTCCATCGTAGCGGATTCTGCTGTGTTAATAGAGGATTTAACAGGTCCTAAGCCATCAATCGACTTAATAATAAACCCACTATCCTCGGGATGAAACGGATCTAATTCAAGAGAATCGCCGACATAATTCGTCACCGTGATTTTCTTTATCATGACGATCCTCCTTATCTTTTATGCTTTCCTTGTTATTATCTTTCTTGCTAAGTCTGAGACGTTCTTATAGTCTTCCTGACTCATACGACCCGAATCTAAAAGATTCTGTAAGATCTGTTCGGGACCACCTTTGAAACCTCTCTCAACTCTGTAAAACTTATCCACGAAATCGTTCATGTTTTTCAGTCCATTTTGAATTTGTGGATTCTCTTGATTGTTCTGGTTTCCGCCGAATCGATTGAACATATCACTCATTGGACTCACCTCGTTTCGCAGCTCTTTCTTCTCTGCGCTTCTCATAGTGTCTGTCTATCGCTTTACTTACGAGCTCTTCAATCTGATCAGCTGTTACATAGTTATTACCGGTAGACTCTTTAGTAACATCATTTGTGATGTCTTTGTATTCATAAATCGCCATCGGGACCGGTATCCCCTGTTCATTTGTAGATTTAACGTAGATTCTATTCTGCTTAGAATCCCAAAGTGTTACTGTATTTCCTGCTCCAACCATATAAGCTTCTGCCTGAGCCTGGTTTTCTACCCAGTGAAGCTGTTCTGTCTGCTGTATCGGCGGTTGATACGCCGGAAACTGCAGTCTATTGCTTGGTTGAAACTGATTAGGATAATACTGATTCATCTCATACTCCTTTCACGAAAACAATACACAGGAACTTTATCCCCGCTGTCCCATGTATCGTAGTAGTCCCCATCCATGACCGTTACGACATGGCTACCTGTTCCTAAAACGAAAAGACCTTTTGGATTGTCCCGACAAAAATCTCTAATCGTGTAACAAAGCGGACAAGTATTTGGGATTCTATATACCTGAAATCCATGTTTCTCTAAATACTCTCCCCATATAAGGTTCGAAGATGGCATATCGCCTTTAGATGCTGCGAATTTACAAATATCCCAAAACACTTCGCTCCAAGACATATTTAGGGCAAGGGTTAAAGCTCTAATTGTGCAGTCTCCTGCATCGGAACGAACTGGATTTGGGTTATAGTATTTCCACATAAAATCACCAATAAAGCGTCATATACCAATGATGAAGGTTGTCGTTTACTGCTGTACGATCAAGAGAACAATGCTCAAATCTTCGTATCATCTTCTCCCAAATATCCGAATCTGGGTCTCTGTCTATGATGGTGACGAAGTATCGTTTGTTCCATAAATATACTTGATCGTCTGCTCGTACGTTATCTACACCTTCCAAATTGTAGATAATGCATGGATATTCTAATTTAAGGTTTCCCGGAGACTGAAAATATACTCTTCTGCATCCGAGTATCTCCTCTAGTTCGTACTGAAGCTTAATTCGTGTCCGAACCATGGTATTCACCTCCGATTTGCATGATGAGCCGTGGAAAGCTGCCGGCATCCACCGAGCTAACCTTCCACTTTACACCATGAAGTATGACATATCTTATGTTGATATAATGATCATAAGCGTATGGGTCCGCCACTATACTGATCTCATTTGACAATGATATATCCTCATTTATCTCCGTGCTACCTTCCAACCGTCGATAATTTCGGAGCACATCGCCATAATACGGTCGCTCTATTATTTGCTCTACCCAAACACCGGGTGACGTTTCGACCGTTTCGGCATAGCCGACGTTCCCAAAAAACTTGCTCATGATCTATACCTCGATTTACTAAGCGCTCTCTGTCGTTAAGCCGCTGAGACCAAACGTCTTTGTAACGCTTTCGTATCCTGTCTTGCTCGCCACGACTGTAACTGTCTGCGAGTCCTTGTCTGCAATGCGAAGTACAATATCGCCGTCGGCATCGAGAGTAGACGGCTTTGTAACCGTTACCTTGATTGTTACGTCATCTACACCAGGTACCTCTGCATGAAGTGCTAAGTAGTTACCAGACTGCTCGGCTGTCTTCGAAGAGAATCCTGTGTAGTCAGATACATACTTAAGTGTACCTATTATTGCATCGCTAGTAACTGACACACCTGTCTGGAGGTCGTTTACAGTCTTTCCAAACAGGTCGATTGTATTGTCAGTTATTGCCCTTACAGACAAGCTATTTAAGGGTTTACGTTACCGTTGAAGTGGCTTGCAACTTCATCCGGGAGCGGAAGCCTCGGAGCTGCATCAGCTGATCCGTAAAGAATCTTCTCAAATGCCGCAAGCTTTGTTGCATCAACCTTTGTAGAGTCGATAACAACTGTAGCCGTCGGCTTAAGTCCCTTTACAGCAACCGGAGTAGTTGTAAGTTCCCAAGAGAACGTGATTGCTTCCGGTGAATCGTTGATTGTTGCATAACTCTTGCTGGACGGAGATGCCATAGCACCGTATACAAGATGGATCTTGTAGCCGTAGTCATTACCTTCCGTGTCGTTACCAAGAGTAGTAACATAAGAAAGACCGAATGCCTTACGTGTCTGCTGTCCAATAGTTACACCAGTGGAGATTTCCTTAGAACCATCAAGTTCTGCGAATTCATCCGGGTATGTGTAAGCTTCAACCGTTGCTCCAAATGTTTCTGCGGAGTAAAGGTTAAGGTACTTGATGTCGTCAGCCCAAAGAGCTGTAGCTTCAGCACCAGACGGGTTCTCGGATACTGCTGTAAGGCCGTTCCAAGCTACACCGTTGTCATATTCCTTTGTTGTCGGATTGATAAGGTAAAGGACACCCTTCTTTGTACCAGTTTCGTAGGTTTTCTCGCCTACCTGATCCCATACTAATTCTGCCATAGTACAGTTTCCTCCTATGAATTAAACGTTGTTGATAAGTTAAAAGAGAAGGGACCCCATTTCTGAGGCCCCAGTTTTCACTCATTTTGAAATTATGCCTGCGGAACTAAAGTTACGCCTGCCATTGAAAGATCTACCGAAGCAGATTCGTAGCCTTCCTTGGATGCTCTAACCTGTATAGGCTTGCTCGTATCCGTTACGCGAAGAACAATGTCGCCGTCGGCGTCAAGGGTAGATAGCTTAGTGATACCTACCTGAATTGTTGCGCCTTCAACGTCAGAATCTACATGGATAGCTATGTAATGTCCGGACTGCTCAGAAGTCTTTGAAGAGAATCCTGTGTAGTCGTCTACATAGTCAAGAGATCCTGTTACTGCATCTCCACTGACGTTAACGCCAAACTGTAATTCAGCAGCTGTCTTGCCAAATAAGTCTCGGTTATCGTCTATCGGACTAACGGATACGTTTATGAGTTTCCCTGGCTACTTTTCACCTCTTCCTCAATAACGATTGCGGACCATACCTTCGTAAGTGCACCGGAGAGACGAGTCTCTATGAGTGACTTCTCCTGGTTGAAGTCGATGTCGAACTGTGTGAAGTGGCTGATCTGTCCACCCTTCGTAGAACCGATAGCATAGTCCTGAAGGTTTACAAGGATAGCATCAAGCTTGTACTTCTTGCCAGTTGTAGCATCAACTCTCTGCTTGTCTTCCATCTGTTCGATTGTGATGATGGAGTTAACATTAAGCGCAGATCTGATCTCTTCGATAGAGCTGTAGATACGACGACCGTTAAGGTCACGTGCAAACAGCATTACGTTGAGCATGTGCGGTGTGCAGTAAAGATCCGGAGTACCAGAACCTTTGAACTTCTCACGCATATAAAGAATCTTCATCATGAAAGCTTCAGCAAGAACGTAGTTATCACCAAAGTGCTTGCTTGTGTCTGATCCATTAAGTTCAGCCTTAGCTGCGGCAAGATCAAGAACGCCTTTCATTGTGTAAAGGTCATCATCTGTCCAGATCGGACGTATCTTATCTTCCTGAATCTTGTCTTCGGATTCATCAGAACGTCCATCGCCAAAGAGAATAGCTGTAGCGATTTCGTTCTTAAGCATCTGCTGATCGATCTTGTAAAGGTAATCTACATAGTTGAAATCTGTGATATCAACGATATCGTCTCTATGCAGAGCGTTCTTTACGTATACAGTCTGCGGATCGGTTGTTCTACGAGCAGCCGTAAAGTTTCCGCTGTATGTCTTGTAAGCGCCCTTTCTCGGATAACCCTTAGCACGGAGCTCGTCGATATGTCTTATGTCAACATAGTTCGTACGAACGCGGCTGAACGGAAGCTTATGGCACTTGTTTATAACCTTCTCCTGCCATGTCCAATCGTCCGTGATCATTTCCGGCGGTCTGTTTGCATTTACATCGTGGTATTCCGGGAACATCCATGATACATTACCCGGCACCTGCGGATCCTGAGAGAAACCGCCTACGGGAACAGCCTGCTCGCCGTGTGCGATAAATCCATTATCCTCAGCATAATAATTGAGAGCATCCTTGAAAGATCCTGTCTTCTTTGCAAGGTTTACGATCTCTACTTCGTCAGAATGAGCGAGGTAATCCTGACCTGCTACTTCATCCTGATCAAACACATTGTGTTTCATGTTACCTTCCTCCTCATCGTCTTCTTCGTCGTCATCGTCTTCGTCAAGACCGCCTTCTGCAGCCTGGCCGATGATGGCATAAACAACATTCATTTCTTCGGGTGTGAGTTTCTTTTCGATGTCTTCGAAAACTTCCTCAACTGTCTTTTCTTCATCCATCTTTTTCTCCTCCTTCTTGGATTCTTTCGGGCTTTCAGGCTCGGACTTCTCCTCTTCCTTCTTTTCCGCAGAATGCTCCAAGAAATTAAATCCGGATTCGTCACCTGAATAAATAATTGCCACTTCGCCATCATCATCCGAGTGTGCCATTACTGACTCAGAATCGATGTAAGCACCAGGATTAGCGCTCGCTAATACAAGACTTACTTCCCTGATAGCTCCATGAATTACGTTGGCAGCTGTTGAACTAACCGCCTGTTGCTTAAGCTTGTTTGCGTAGATAGAAAGGGCAGTAATATCGCCATGCTGAACTATCTCCTTTGCAAGCTTTCCTGCCTCAGTACCGTTGAAAGTGCAATATGCCTTGACCCCTTCGTCGTGATGTTCAAGGACTGCATTGCCTAAAACGTTCTCAGGCTCATCGTGCTGGTGATTCCAAACTAAAGGAACCGTCTTACCGTCACAGTCATCAAAAGCCCCGGGAAGAATAGTTCTCCCATCAGAGCAATGAATGTTGTAGCGTGTTGCCCAGCCACTAAAGTCATACTTTTTGCTCATTTTGAATTTCCTCCTCACCTACTGGTTCTTGTTGCATACCCAATTCATCTGGAGAATGATTGAGGTTAGAGTTGATAAGTTGATCAGCTCTAGGATCGTCAATGGGCTTAAGCCCAACGATCTGTCTGATCTCGTTAGACGTCATAATCTCATTTCTCGTGAACTTATCTGCGATTTCAGCAATGTTCTGAACCGGAACAAGCTTGAATGGGTTTCTAAAGAATTCAATAGACTGTTTCTGAGACCGTGCGGTCTTAGTTAAGAATTTACGTTTCATCTCATTCGTAATAGCCGAGATGATAGGCTCTATGGTTCTCGTATAGTAATTGGTCATTGTCTGCTCGTTAGCGGAACCATTCATGATCTCCTGAGTGAGACCAAGTTGTGAATAAAGCATTTCGGTAAGAAACTCGACTTGCTTCATAAGATTGTTCTCTACCGACCTGTTTAACTGGGTAATCTTCTCAGTGCCGTCTGTATAAGCAATGCCGTATTTAGATCCTGCTAACTGTTTCTCTATGTCTTTTCGTCTGGCCTCAGCTTGTGCCTTTCTTGTTTCAGACTTAATTACATAAGGAAGTTGAATGATAAGATCTAATTTTCCGGCGGACGACTGCTCATCTACAGTATCAAGCAAAGCGAGTTTACGTATCAGTCTTTGCATAGTAGAGTTTGGTTCATTCATCACAGCGTAGAGTGGGTTTTCTACAATTGCGACAACTGTCTTCGGGAGCGTTATGTCTTCCTTCTTACCTGTTCTCTCGTTGTATACACTCAATTCTACACTCTGAGGATGCCATTGTGTTATTCGTCCAGTGCGGAGAGTCTGTATGTCGTATGATCCAGTCTTTTTCGGGTTTTCCGTTGTATCGACCGGAACGATTGCGACGCATCCTTCATCCATCATGGACATCACAACGTCTTGTATGAACGCTCTAGCTGTTTGGTCTGTATTAGCCTCGAGACTCAAACATTCATCAAGATCGTCGTTTACATAAGTCATAAAGCGGTCGTTTTCATCTAATTTAACATGACGAATATCGATTGCCGCTACATCCATTGCGATTCTGTTATAAACAGATGTAACAATGGTTCTTTCCAACCCACGCGAAAAATGTACGCGGTCTGGACGTGCATAAATGCCTGAACTTGTTGTCTCGAACACCTTTAAAGGATTATAAGGGGTCGGATCTTTGTTCATAAATGCGTTCCAAGCAGATTTAAGCCTAGAAGACAGAGTATTATCACTCATTTGTTTCTTCTCCTTTGGTGTTTAGACTACGATTTTTTATTCTTTTTCTTTTTATCGTTTAAATAGTTCTCAGTGCCAACATAAGTAATCGCAGCGGAACCAGCAGCGGTTCCAGCTCCAATTCGCACAAATTGTCCGGCTTTATTTGTTTCTATTTCAGCCGGATTAAGCTTCCTAGAGGCTATAGTAACGCCACCTTTTTGATTTTTAGCAAGCGATTCTCTATCAAAAATTATCGCAGGGGAATTTGTTCTGAATCCGGAATAACGCATATCGTTTATATCATTTATACCGGAAAATCCTCTTTTCTTAAGCTCCGCATAGTACATCTTTTGAGCTGCTACACTCGCATCGTCTTTAGTAGCTACAAGGGTCCCTCGATTAAACATCGTATATGCTTTGTCATACTGTTTCTTAGATAATTGCTCTCTGGCTTTTTGCATTGGGTTTTTGCTAGCTTTAAAAACGGTATTAAAGTTTTCGTCTCTAAAGCTGTCTGTAACTGCCTTATTAAACTCGGGATTTGTTTTCATCATTTTCTTAAAGACTCGTTGGCCTTCTTTGTTTGATGCTATTTTCATGTCCTTGGCTGCGACTGCAGTATTTAAAAATTTAACTTCACCGCCTTTTAAAGAGTTTTTATTACCAAAAAGACCTTTATAAGCCAAATTGTCGCCCATCTTATAAGAAGCAAAAAACGCTTCTCCCTTTTCCAGTCTTTTTGGATCCATGTTTAAATTCTGTATAGTGGTCCCGGCTTTGATTGTTTTGCTAATGTAATCCTGTCCAAATCGCTTATATGCAGCAAAACCAGCTACTGTTATACCGACGGCTGCTGCTGCAATAAGTGCTTTTTTCTGATTATCTGTTAGCTTAATATCCTTTAATTTTTGGGATTTCTTTTTGACAGAGTTTATGAACTTACCCTTTTTCTTAGGATTATATCCGCCTTCACCATACTTTTGGTATCTACGGACGCCCCATCTCATACCTTTAACGCCATAATGATAAAGCTCATTTTCGGAGATTAATCGATTCATACGCATATCCTCCTACTTCTTTTTCTCATTATTAGGCACTTTTTCTTTACTTATATGGTCGATATAAGCCATTCCAGTTGCGGTGGCAGTACTTCCGGCTAATCCAGCAACAATATTAACGCCTTGTTCATCAATAATTTTTGATGCGTCATATTGTATTCCGGCACGTTTAATCTCGTTGTCTGTCAATTGTTTAACTGCTTTTTTTGCTATGGCCGACTGGTCAAAAACGATTATTGGAGACTGTGACTTATAACCGCCGTATATGGCATCATTGGTATCTAAGATCCCGGAATAACCTTTTTCTTTCATAGCATTGAAGTATTTTGACTTTTGTCTTGATAAATCTAGGGATTTAACCGCATCTTCAGGAGTGCTAACTATAGAAAAATTGAAGTATTTATAAGCCTTATTTATATCTTTGTTCGTTATATCATCGACCTTCTTACCGACCATATTTTTAGCAAAATTTCTATCTTGCCTATATGCTTTGTACTTCATTCTGTTAGCAAAGCTGTTAGACATCATTCTTTTGTCGTTTATAACGAAATCTCGAAAGTCGTCATTATTTCTAAAAAGATCTCTAAAAACTTTTTCGGAAGCATCTTCTCCGGCCACTTTCATATCTTTGACGACTTTACTCGTAATATCAAATTTATTAAAAGCCTGGAGTTCTCCTTTTGCCTTTTGCTTTCCGAACATTTTTCTATATTGGTTAATATCTCGTTTGGTATGCGCTGCAAAAAAATACTCAGACCCATCAATGCGATCTTGCGATCTGGCAAGAGTATGCAATGTAGAACCTTTCTTAAGTTTTATGTCAGCATAATGCTTGCCTAATTCACTGTAATCGTTCTCTACAGTGTAACCTTTGGCAAGAGCGTTTTTTATTTTTGCTGCTGACACAATCTGTCTTCCGTATTTAGCGGCAACATATGATAAAGCACCAGCACCACCAACAACCCCTAAGCCAATAGCGACTTTTTTCAACGCTTCTTTTTGCTTATTTCTTAACTGCTTTCTCTTTTTTGCCGGTTTATTATTGGCTGCTGTTTTCTTAAGACTACTTTTCCAATGTGACTTTTTTTCTTTTGTTGAGTGATCGCCGCTTCCTAATGGATAAGGTGGACCGTTTCTAACACCCCATTCCTGGCCTTTTATACCGTGATGATATAGTTCCTGTTGATAGTTATTCATATGCTATCACCCGGCTACAGCTCCGCGTACGCCTCTATACGCGCCTTTCAGCATAGCAGCACCGACCTTAACCCCAACTTTTCCAGCTCGTATACCACCTTTAACAGTACCTCGTATAGTCGCTTCTGTAACGTTTGCTATGACATTACTAGCACCTTCGACACCCATTTTTTTAATTATGAGTATCCCTGCTGCAACGGCGGCGGCTTTAACTGCGGTTTTTGCTATTTCTTCACCATGTTCGTTCAGAAATTGTCTACCCGCACTCGTATTTTTGTAACTGCGCTCCAGTTCTTTTCGTTTTATATACTGCTGCAATTCTCTGTTTGATCTTTCATTGAGCTTCTTTTTCCCAATCGTCTTAGCTCTAAGGTAGTCTTTGCTATCGTTTTTAACCTTATTGAGCTTATTAACGAATTTACCTTTTTTCTTTGGGTTGTATCCGCCTTCACCATAATCCTGATATCTGCGCACGCCCCATTTCATACCTAAAACGCCGTAATGATACAATTCTTCTTCGGAGATTAAATGATTACCCATATCAAACCTCCTATTTCTTCTTAAGTTCTTTTGAATACGCAACTCTAAATATGTCATCATCGAATGTATCTTTTACGGATTTAGCAAGGGATGCCTTACCGAGCTTTGTTCCGAGATCGTCTATTACTATCGTTCCGAACGCCGATAACACACCAGCGGCTACAGTCTTACCATTCACAATGTTCGCCTTGTCAAGCTTTCCGGCAGCAACCAAAGCCAAGCCAGCAGCTCCTGTAACGGCAGATCCAAGTAATATAGCCTTGGTAACTTTCATACCGGTGTTAACATCGTCTTTTAGCAATTCTCGATATTCATGCTCTTTCTTCAATCTCTTGATTCCGTATTCAAGCTCATCATCAGACATTTTTTTGATTTTCTTTTGCGTGCTATCTGGCTTCTGAGCCCTTTTTATTGCTTTTTTGACATTCTTCTTAACTGTCTTGATAAATTTGCCTTTTTTCTTTGGGTTGTATCCGCCTTCGCCATAGTCCTGATAACGACGAACACCCCATTTCATACCAATTACGCCGTAGTGCATTAAAGCATCTTCGGTGTCAGGGGATAATGCTTTCATTGGCTCTTCCTTGGTAGTTAATAGGGCTGCTTTGCCAAGACCCGTGTCTACGTATTTATATGCCATTTTGAAATCTCCCTATTTCTTCTTTTTCTTTTTCTTATTTGTACCTACTCTGTACATCTTAGAGTCTTTCTTATAGACCCCTTCTTGTTTGAATCCCTGGTGTACTCTTGAAACGGTTTTTGCGGCCCCTACTACGGCTACGCCAGTTCCTACTGCCCTACCTACAGGAGTAGAAGCCAATCTTTTTCCAGCAGCAACTGCGTTGGTTGCCTTTGAAACGTACTTATTATTTATTACCTTCAAATAAGCATTTGCCAACTTGGGGCTTCTAGACATCGCCACCCTCCCGGCAAGAGCTGCACCCGCTATACCTGCTCCGATAGCAGCTTTCTTAAGAGCCGGTTTTGCTACTTCTCTACCCAAAACTCTCGCTGCTTTCTTAGCTCTTGAATCTGGTTTTCTACTTGAAGATTTCGATAATTTTTTCTTTCGAGCGGGTTTTACACTTCCTCCAGATTTAGAGATTCTTCCAATTTTTGTATAGGTCTTTCCATCGCCTATGCCATAACGCGAACGCCCGGCAGAATTGTATGTACCATCGGCATTCTGATAACGACGGACGCCCCATTTCATCCCCTTAACACCGTAGTGATAAAGTTCATCCTCTGAGACTAAATAACACATCATTCGAACGCCTCCCTGTTTAATTTCCAAGCAACATATGCATCCATCATTGCAGCTACTGGGTCAATCTTCTGCTCATAGCGTTGCTTCAACAATTTTCTGTTACCGTTTGTATCCTCGATAGTAATACAGTTACCCATAGCGAACTGCATTATCTCTTCGTCGAATTCCAGCATTCTATCTTCGGCTAACTTCTTTAATTCACCGAGCGGAACCGACTCTGTCTTGGCACCCTGTATAACTTTTTCTATACCGAATGGTCCGTTCTCTGCTTCCCATCTCTCTACAAAATCTCGAGCATTATATGGGTCAAAACCAAAAGAGCGTACATCGTATTCTCGTTCCTGAATATGTTTGTCTAAATCCTCATAAACTTCAATCATGTCAAGAACAGTTCCATCGAATACAAATAAGCTACCTTCCTGAATGAACTCTTCGTATTTAGTTCTCATAGCCAGTGGCAGTTTTGTAAGCGTATGCGATGTAATATAGTTTCTGGTTTTTACTCCGAATGCTCCACCAGAAAGTGGAAACAGAAATGTGAAAGCACAGAAGTCATCTCCTCGTGACAAGTCTGCGCCCATAGAACAAGGCATACCCCAAAAGTTCCTCTTTCTATGCACGAGAGTCTCCTCGTAAGTAAAGAAGAAGGTATAACCTTCCATCGGCAAACCAAACCTCTTCGCAAGAATATCGTTTCTTGAAGATGGATTGTTCTCTGCTTCGTCGACATCCCTTTGATACGTTTCATATGTGACCGTCTTTCCAAGATTTGGATTTGCTTTGAGCCACATCATAGGATTGTTAACTTCTTTGATGTCGTCGAGTTTGTACCACCATATAGAGATCTGTGGTGCCTTGTATTCTCCTTTGAGAATCTTCATTAACTTCATCTTAACTGAATCCCCGGGGCCGTTTCTTACAGTTCCCTCTGATGAAGTTGCAACTATTACGTAGTCATCTATCTTCGAGCAACTTTGCTCTACTGCCGGCATAACATCCTGTTTAACATCGCCGGATAGCCATTCATCAATTGTGACTACTTTTGTTCTTAATCCCTGAAGTTTATCTATGGACATCGGTCTTACTTCGAGGATCGAATTCGTCATGAAGTTTTCTATGCCTTTCTTTGTTGCTGCTAACTTCTGACGATTGGCCTTTGAACCTGTTGTATTCTGCAGCGAGCCTTCCGTTAAGAATTGGAAGAAAGGTCCTCGCGCGCGTGCGATAGCAGTCTTTATAGGTTGTATTACCTCTTCTGCCTGCTTCATTGTTGGGGCTGTTGTAACCTGCTGAGTGGTTGAAGTATCGACGTTCTGAAAGTATGATTGTAAACATGAGTCGTAGAGGCTTTTAGCAGCTCCTCTTCCTACGATAAGGTACTGTATGTTTGTCAGTCTTTTCTTAATTCGCTTGTTTACATAATGGCCGCCCTTTCCGTCAGGATATGGCTCGTAAACGGATCGATCTTCGTAATAATACCAGCCGAGCAATTGTTCAGCCCAGAGTTTAAAGCTTGGTAAGAGATGTAAGTCTGATCCGTCGGTAAGAGTAAGTTCATTTTCGCAATACTCTACCCAACCGTCGATAGCCTGATCGTCATACCAAACACCAGGATTCGCTATTAGATCGTCTATCCTGTTCATTTCGAGTGAGATCTGCTCATTAACAGGGATCTCGCCCCTTATTACGGCATCTCGAAACTCGCCGTAGTATTTGGGAACGGCAGTGTTCGATAGTGCCATATGATTTCCTCCTTATATAGAAAATCCCCTCTCGACCAGGTTAGGGAGTTAGTCGAAAGGGGCTCTATATCATGTGTAGACGTTATTCCAAATTGTATCGAGTTCTGATGAGGTTAACGGCGAAAGATCTCCGCCACCGCCACCGCCTCCACCAGCCTCTAACGCGGAAACACGTAGAGAAAGAGCAGGAAGCGTCGATGTCTCAAGGGTTGAGGTTCTGAGTTCGAGAGCAGATACGCCTGCTATAGCGAGATCTACTTTGTGTTCCATTGTTGGAAACACACTCGTCTCTAATTCAGATACTCTAAGATCAAGATCAGGCAACGTCGTGTTCCTGAGTTCATCTAGGACAGCCTGAATATTCAGGGTAGATGTCTTGAGTTTTGAGATATCGATCTCGATTCCAGGGAGAGTAATAGTTTCCATGGTTGAGACTTTTGTTTCTAATGTAGAAACCCTGGTCTCAAGCTCTGAAATATCCCCACCGGAGCCTATGGCGGACACTGAGATAACATCGTAGTTAGTCCCATCGTACGTCACGACAGCGGTGTTCCCAGCGCCTATGATACCAGCCGGAATTGCCGCGTCGTTCCAATACAACGGCTTTGCGCCGGTATTGCTGATGTTCAACGTTGCCGACGCAGGTACCGCATTTTGAAATTTAATCGCGACAAATACGCCTGTGTGTAAAGCATAACCAGTCAGAGTGACCACCTTTGCAGTTTCTGAGGCTGCCGTACTACAAGTGGCATACTTTGTCGTCTCTTCGTCTAATTCCTCGATGTCTGAAGCAAGACCGGCTATCGCAGAAGCTAAGCTTACGTCGTTGCTTTTTAAATCGGGAATTTCGGCTGAAAGAACAGCCAGGATTTGTGCTGAGTTAAGGAATTTACTCATGACTGTTCTCCTTTACTGTTTAATTACGGCTCTTCTGTATCGATGTCGTCAAGATCTGCAATAAGATCTGCAACATCCTGAGCTGTAGCGAATTCGATAGTATCGAGCTTCTCTTTGTCTGTAGCACTCATAGCACCTGCTGCGCCACCAACACCACTTGAAGAAGGAGAAGCTGCTCCCATCGCGATACCTGATGCGGAAACAGAAAGACCATTTCCAGCTACAACGTTTGCAGAAATTGTATTGTTAGAGATTGAGATACCGTTTCCTTCTGTATAAGTATCTACAAGATCATTAACCGGAATGTAGATATGCTGGTTGTCGGCATTAGCGATTACAAGGTCGATGTACTTGTCACCAACCTGGGCTCCTGCATACGGAACATCAGCTGTCTCAACAGTCGCTACTGTACCTGATTCAACAACCAGATCCTTCGGAATGTTGATCTTGTCGCCAACAGCGGTGCCGTTCTCAAAGAGCTGGTATGTTGAAGAATAACCAGCCTCTGCAACCTGCTGCTTTGTGACTGTGTAGGTCTTAAGATCATCAGCATCGAGCTTGGATGCAATGAGCTGCTGTAACGAAAGCGCTAAGTCAGCGTTTGTGATCTCGCCCTTCTTCGCATAGTTCTGATTACGTACTTTCGCGATGACGGCATTAGCTACCTGTTTTGCCTGTGTTGTGTTAAGATGTTTTGACATTTCATTTTCCTCCTTTGAAAGGATAACATGGGTTTAAAAGTTTCTTATAGCGTATCGAGACTGTTTATGAGATGGTTGATATCGTCTTGTGACGCTTCTGTACAACCGTCGTGACAGTCAAGATCGTCTATTTCATTGATTAGTTCGCCTACAGCTTCGTCTGATTCATCTTCGCCATATTCAAGGTCATCTAACTCATGAATAAGATGTTTGATTTCACAATCAGTAGCTGTATAACAATTCCCATGCCCCGTCCCAAGGGAATCCAAATCTTCAATGAGGTCCTGAATCTCTTCATCAGTCGCCTCAATGAAATCGTAACCGGTATTATCCGGTGTAGCAGGATCTACTTGTATGTTCAGTCTCCATTCAAGTTCATCGATGGATTTCTGTAACGCTTCTTTGAGAGAGCCTGCTTGTGGCGGATCGAACATCATGCGTACTTTCTGATACACGTATGTCTTCACCATATTAAGTCTCGGATCTCGGCTTACGATAAAGTCCGTCCAAACTTCTTCTTTGCCGGTTATCATAAAACCGTATGGATCTCCGACGCCTAACTGAGTTAAGATGGAGAACACCGAATTGATGTGCGTGATGATGTCAGGATCAAAGTGCTCGTATTCTTCGGTGATCCCAAGCATCTTTTTTGTCGATGTTAGAATCGAATTTTTAGGATCGCTCATCGTGATGCCTCCATTTTGAAAATGTTAATTCCATTTATTTACTTGTCTCTTTCGTATCCTTTTTACAGCTCCTTTATTTATTGAGTGATTAGCCATTTTATAAGTAGCATTATTCAATACTTTACCAACGCTACTTTTACCATAGGCTTTTAAAGCCTTATATGATTTGCTATTCACTCGATGCTTATATGGATCGCCGTATTTCGAGACACGATTATAGTATGTAAGTTTATCAGCATGATACTTGTTTCTAAACTGATCTTCGTTCATGCTATTGAAATCTTTCTTAACTCTTTTTGTTACAGCGCTATCAGAATCATTGATTTGAAGTTTCACCTTCTTGTTAAGGTCTATGCCTTTCCGTTCATTTCTTCGGTTCATTCTATCAATAGACTTCTGATACTTCTTATCTTTTTTAGCTTTTCTCTTGTAATAATCATCGGCTACTAAAGCATAATCCCTAGGATTACTTTTCATCTGTTCTTCGAACAATTTGTCTTTTCTCACCCTAACAGCATGCCTTGCTTTTGCCATGTCCATGGAAGATTGTGCTTTTAATAGTCGCTTCTTACCAGCATTGGTTAGACTACCATCATTGTTCTGGTATCTTCTGATACCCCATTTCATTCCTTTGACGCCATAGTGCATGAACTCGTCTTCGGATACTAATTTACAACGCATGATTACTTCCTCCACAAAAAAAAAGATAGGGGATAAAAAGAAGAGAAAACGGCCGATTAGTCCTTTCTCTTCATAAAAGGGGCTGTTAATTTTGCGGATGCTAAAAATGCTATTTCCACGGACATGTGTCGTTCGGTCTTCGTTCCACAAAATTGTTTTCAAGAATTTGCGATTCATCTCCATAATGGATTGCGTTGTGTGTCTCGTGTGATACGCATATAAGATACTCCGGATTAAAAATGTCTGGGTTGCGGTCGTTGATGTCTTGAGCCGTTATTGGGTTCATATGATGAATATAGACTCGACCTAAAATTGGCCTGTCATAGATTCCAAGATCGCAACCGTCATCTCGAAGTATTACTTTGTTTCGAACATCGCGCCAGGTTCTTGAATTATAGAATACTTGATTGAGCCATCTGTCAAACCCAAAGGTTTCAGCCCCAACCGATCCTGACAGTTTAAGATACTCGTACCGATCTTTAAAAGTTGGTAGAGCAATCATCTCTGAATATGTTCTTATCATTCTTCTCCCCCGCCTAATCCAGCATAACGAGTAAATGCTTTTAGGGCATTCTCGTAAAGTTCATCTGACTTTGCTGCTGATTGAATTGCTTCTGTCTTGGCTTTGAGTAATTCGTTTTCATGTCGAAGCTTTTCCAGTTCGAGTTCCGTCTTTCTCGATCCTCGCTTTAAATATTCTGTGATGATTTGTGACGATGCCGTCCCATCTCGCAGTTGTTGCTCTGCTAAATCAACAGCATAAGAAATCATCTGTGCCTCCCTAGCTTCAGGAGACAAAGTTCGTCTTACTTTAGACTTGGTTTCTGTCTCTTTCTTTTGTCTAGGCATAGACTTTATCTCCTTTCTAATTTACTTCCTTTCTACTTTGTTCATACTTTAGTGATAGTTTTACCCACCAAAAAGTCCAGGATAATTGGCACGTATCGACACACAGTAAAGGAGAAGACCAAAAACTATATGGCAATGTTTTTCCTGGACTTTTCACTAGGTAAACCTAAAACCCATTTTTCAAATATCCCGCCGGGGAATTTTTTAGG
>Ga0326512_10000166_pt1 | contig 56882 bp, 59 predicted proteins | sample 1_2617_0518_D_FD_203652 | JGI IMG/M metagenome (GOLD analysis project Ga0326512, IMG submission 203652) | Bovine rumen microbial communities from UC Davis, California, United States - 1_2617_0518 | ecosystem: Host-associated > Mammals > Digestive system > Stomach > Rumen | place: USA...
CTTATCGAAGGTATTCAAATTGTAGGTAATCCAACAATTCAGTCAAAAGAAAATCGCGGTATTTCAGAGTCTGCAGATCCAAGAGCACTTTCAAATAAAAAAGGTTCACTTTCAAATTTAATTAAAACTCACATCAATCAGGATTCTCCAGAGTATCGTGAGCTTTTGAAAATGCCAAAACCAGCAGCAAACGAAAAGTTAAAGAGTATTGTAGCTAACTTTGTTAACGAAACGGACAGTCCTGCTGTAATTAAAAAAATCGAAACTGAAGTTCTTCCAAAAATGGAATTACAGGGATTCGATAGGAATTTGATGTATTTGTGGTCAGGTATCACAATGAAAGGTGATGGTTTGAGCATGAATAAACGTAGAGGAAGTTGGTATTGAAAAATAATTAATATTTAAAAAATAAAAGCGGTTCTAACAAGAACCGCTTTTAAATTTTTTCTTAAAAGAAGCCAATTCAAGGAATTGAACCTTAATCGTTTGTTTCTTTCTAAAAGCTATTTTTGATGCTCGCTCGCTTCAGGTGTATGCGAGTTGTGCTTATACAATAGTTAAAAAGAAACAAGTGTGCCCCGTACACCAATCGGTATCTTTTTTTAAGCTCTCCTTTAGCCCTCTTTTGAAATCATACCTTCTAACACTTTTCTGTCTACAAGCCAAATTGAATCAATCCTAGCATCATCTGGATTAACGAGCCTATCAAACTCTTTGAGATTGTAAGCGATAGCAAAAGCGTAAAAACTTTTATTATTAAAAACAACGACAGGTAACTTTTCTCTACCAATAGACTGTTCTGTTCTAACCCAAGCGTCTGGAGTAACTACATTATCAAAAATACGAGGCGCTTCAAAAATTTTATTTCCGTGCTTTTCAACGAACTCAAACTTAGCTGAGTCAGATTCAGCGTTAATGTACATTCCCATCTTTTCCTACTTCCTTTTTGATTTTTTGTAGTTAGCAACAAATCCTGCTTTAAACACTTCAAAAGTGTCTAAAGTAAGACTTGTACTACAAAAATTTCTATAAGCTTTTTCAAGCCTTTTAGCTGCTTTTGGACCGTTTATAAGCTTGAACATTTCGATTTTTGATTTTAAAATATCTTCAGATGTCATAAAGAATTTACTCCTTTTTTAAGCGTTAATTTCTTTACAAGATAAAATTTTCAATTTACTTGGGTTATACACTACAATTGAATGTTTATCTTCCGGCGAATAATACTCTATTGCATCTACACCTAGCTTTACAATTTCTTTTGTTGCTTTTGCTTCTGAACCTAGGTTCTCCACCAAATCCGCGTACGTTCCGAGAGCTGTTCGATTTGTACTTTTAACCGTGTCAAACTCGTTAAAAACTTTTAACGTTTCCGGAATAGCTACTTCATAAACATAAACAGGTCTTTGCTTAATAAGCTCAATATAGTAGTCAATTACAGATTTATCGAATGTAAGATAGATACCTTCTCCGTAAAAAGTTGTACCTAATCCCATGTTTATATATTTTAAATCAAATCTTTTAATTCCTTTTTCAGGAGAAAAATGCCAAGCTGTTAACACTACTTTCTTTACCTCTTCTTATACAATTGATTATAGACCAAAATTTTAGCTTTTTTCTTAAAATCAGCAAACCGAACTAAATTAATTTGTATGTACAAGTTAAATGGTCGAGATGACATAAAAGAAGGAAATATTTTTAATAGATCTAACATTCAGCGTTTAGCTACATCTTATACATTGCCAGAAAGCGAGTATATCAAAGAAGATAAAAATGGCTTGTATAAGGTAATGTTAAAAAATCCGGAAGGTATCGCTGAGGTTGCATTACTATCTGCAATTACAGATAAAGAGTTTTTAGAAAACACAGAGAGTGGACAAAAAACAAAATTAAATAATTTAGAAACAATTTTAACTCCTCCGAATGAAAAGTTTTCTGATGTACTTCCACCGGAAGCAATGCCAGTAGCTACTCAAGTTGAAAGTTTAGCTACAAAACAATTTATTCAACAATTTTATGAAACATACATGGCTCCGGTTGGACAAAAAGATGTTTATAATCGTTTAGGAGTTATAGCAGGTAACATCAACGATATACATTTACTTTATCCAAATGGATTAAAAGGTCTAATCGCTGCTGATGCTCGTGGATCCTGGAGAACAAATTTAAACTTCACATTTACAGTAAATACTGGTATAAAAAATTCCAACGGACAAGCTATAAAAGAAAAATACTCATCTTTAGCTTTTCCTCCTTTTATTCAACACAAAACTGCAAACGCAAACGACCTTTTAAATCCAAGTAAAGAAATTACAAACGAAGAGGAAAGCGTAAAAAATAACAATTTCGACATGGATAATATCTTGTATAAAAGAAATGCAGCAACTTTCCGCTTTCCAGCTTTTAAACAAGTAAATGACAATATCCATACACTCCAAGTTTTGTTAAATAGATGCTTTGGTATAGAATCCACTTTTATGAATGAGTGGGACTTGTCAATGTACATGCAAGAAGGTTTAACAAGTTTTATAGAAAAAGCAGATGCGAACGGAAGTATCATCCGTGTACCTCAATTTGTTACAACTCTTACATACGGTTTGTTAGATGATGCACCAACTGAACTTTTAAAAGAAAGAGGTAAAAATGCGGGATACGCTGATGTAGATCTAGATGTTGTATCTCCTTTTGCATCTGTTAATTTAGCTATTTCAACCAGATTTGGTTTAGACAATCAACCACTTGGTTGTCAAGCAAACGAAACAGAATATATAATTTCTAATTATCCATACTCAGCTTATTGGTATCCGTGGGATGACGGAGTCAGGGTTGATGACTTTAACGTAGCTACTTACATCGATCAGTTTTTCTCCTATAGAGCAAACGGAATGACTTACGATGAAAAACATCCAAAAGCTAGAGTTTATACACCAGCTATTTTCCATGGAGGAGATTTATCAAGATCAACTAAACGTTTCTTGCAAATTCTAAATTATACAGACTCTAGAAATGCAATTTTATCCGGTTGGAATGCGACAAAAGATGACGGTAGTAATTATTTAGCGGACAGTGATACTACAAACGAGTCTACAAAATCAAATGCTTACTCTTATTTACCTTTCTGGAAACAATTCTTTACTACCGGTGAAGATGGAATGTCAGATGTTGACCTGTATTTGCAAGAGGTTTTAGCTTCTGATAGAGAGTGTAGCTTTATTAATGCTTCTCATCATATAATAAACATTATTGCAGGTTCAAACAATATTTTTCAGGATGCATGCGAAGCTGCTGCTCAAAAAAGATACGAGGAAGAAATTGGAAGAACTTTAGGTGAAGATGAAGCTTTTAACATGGTTACACCCGGTAAGTACGGTAGTAGCGATGGAGATTATAAAGATTTAAAATTCTCACTTTTTAAGTGTAAATTAAAAATCCCAGGTTCAAGGCTGTTGAGTATGTTTTTGAATAGAAGCAAAAATACTTCAAAAGCTATGGCTGCTGCAAACTCAGCTGGCTTAAGTTTAGGTGGTATGCCAGGTGCAGAAAACGGAGGATCCGGAAGTAGTGGAGGTTCAGATCCATCTCCAGTTAACGTTCTTAGAAACACTACACCTACGAAAAAGTTAAATAACCCAAAAACTATCATTGTTGATGGAAAAGAAGTTATTGTAGATGAGTACATTCCAGAGGATAACGACGAGCTTTGCTCTAAAAAAGTCGTTGGAGATGGTATTGCAGAATATTCACCTTTTATTTATGGAGGTCCCCACGGAAAATATTTATCACCTCTAACACTTGAAGGTTATACTCAAGTTGGTAACCAAACATTAGCAAATGTTCCTACAGTTGACACTTATGCACTTTTTAATGGTATTAGGTCTGAAATAGGTGTTCGAGGTTTTGAATTTTCTAAAAACTTTAAACGAAACGGTTCTTATATAGATCATGTTGTTGCTTTAACTCCAAACGAAAAGGAAGCTTTGATAAAAGGTTCAAGCTCTTTTGGAGTTCGTAACATGGGTCCAAATACAAGGCATATCGTACCTTATACATCAAACTGGTATATAAGAGACTACTTTCACGATTGGAAAAAGTGGATTAGATCTTATGGATATTATTATAGCTCGAATTACAATTCAGGCTCAAGTTATAGCTATGGTTCAAGCTACGGATACTACCGAACTCCAAACATGCGGTACTATAAACTGTACAGAGCAGAAAACGGAAGATTACACAGCTTAAAGTATTTTCCATACGATTATGGTACAGGAAAGTATAGTACAAGAAGTCATACAACTAGAGTTGAGTATTCAGTTTCTTATCAGGAAGACTGGTGGGATACAGACTTTAAGCTTTTACCAACTTGTGGTTGGCAACAAGGTTTCTGGGAAGGTTCTGAAACAGGTGGTCATGCTATAACAGATAATCGTTGGGGAAGACAAAACTCCTCTTTAGATGGAGCCTGGACACTAGGACAAACTTTAGAGAGAATTAGACAGGATCAAGCAACTTTTAGACGACCGACGGAATGGTACTCTAACAGTAAAGGCGAACCTGTTTATACTTGGAAACCTGGAGATAACCATATCGCATCTTCAAACGTAAAATGGATGATTGTACCTGGAGATCAAAGTTCCGGTTTAACAAGTGGTCGTCCAGAAAACGATAGACCTATTTCAATTTTTGGTTTCAATATTCATACCGGAAAAAGGTTTGCAGACCAAAGATGGTTACATTGGGCAACTTACAATTCTGCAGGAACAAAATGGTACAATCAATTAAAAAATCTCTGGAATGCTGGTACAAGAGAAATGTCAGCTACACTTCCAATTAAGGATACAGCTGGAAGAGTAATCGAACTACTCTGCGGTGTAATTAACATTTACAAATCTAAAAACCTTTCTTGGAGATGGAGATTACAAAGATACGGTTGGTTCTTTACTTTCCGACACGGATGGGGTTGTCCACATCCAATGTTTGGTAGATACTATAGATGGCAGTATAAGCGCGACTTTGAAGATGCTTACAATGCTTATTTTAGACCAAACAAAATTCAGTGGGTACTTCCAACAGACACTTTAATTAACCAAGAGTGTAGATTTAATACAAATTCTAGAAACCCGGACTCAGCTAACATTATCGAAAGATACTGTACAGATAGTGCAAACGACAATACAGTAAAAAGATTTTCTCATATAGGAAGCACAGAGCAATATTCACCAAAATTGTTTCCTTTTACAGAAGATTTTATTCAAAAATATGGCTACTCTGAACCTTGGACACTCTTACCTGGTGTAAGTTACTATCATCAAACAAGATATATTGGAGACTTGAAAGTTTTACACTCTAAAGGTTTTTACTGGGGTAACATTTTAGAGTCTTACAGAACTACAGGAGAAGTACAATCTATTGTAGCTACAACTCCTCAGTATCAACAATGGACAGGTAAAGTTAACTTTACGGAAACTTGTGCGGGTAACAAATATCAAAATTCAAGTCTTGCTAGAATCTTTAGACGTTTATCTGGTAGATACTACGAGCAAGGATCAAAATACAGTTCAGAAAGAACTGTCGTTTGGACATCTGATTATCCATCTATAGCACCTTCTCAAAAGAGAAGACAAGAAGAGCTTACTAAAATACTTGACAATTGCCAAGGTTACAATTCAATCCAGGTGTATCAGATTGGTAAAACTCCGTACATGACTTGGTACGAGTCAAAAGATACTCTACGTGTTTTCCTTGATACAATTACGCAACAAATTGCTTGGCTTGAACAGTTAAAGGATTATGCAAACAGCTTCTTAAAGGATCAGTTAATTTATGATGTATACGAAAAATCTGTAGACAACCGCGTTAAAGCTATTATTGAGTATAATTACAATGGTGATGTTAAAAACGGACAAGATTACAAGAATGCAGCTGATGGTTGGACAGAATCTTTTACAGAAGATATTAATTACCACGATGCGCTTGCAATCGTTCGTAGAGTCTTTAAGACAGAAGATCCTAATAAAAATACAGTTTACGATTTAACCGTAACTAGACTTGAAAAGCTAAAAGCAATTAAAAATTATGCTCAAAAGCTTTTTGACAATTTTGATAAAAAACCGGTTGATTATATGCACTTGTTTATGAGACTCGTAACAAACACAAAATCTTTATTAGACGGTGTAAAGACAGGAGAAGTTCCTGCAGAAGAGGCAATTTTTGATGCAAACGGAAATTATCAAGATTGTTTGTACGAGGTTAATAGAACTTCAACTTACAACATGCTTACAAATCCAGCTGCTGTACTTTGGGCTTACTTAAATGTATTGTATCACGTACGTAAATATTGGATTAATATGAGATTTAATAAACGAGCTGGTTCTTATTGGATTTTAAGAGGACTTGAAAGAGTATTAACATTTATGTTAGCAAGTCAAACTGGAGAAGATTCTCTTACAGCTCAAGAAAAGCATATCGATCAAGGTATGCCACTTGAGTTACTTTCAAAAAAGATTCAATATGTACAACCAAGAACAACTTTCGACGAACAAATTAAAAAACTTGGAGAGTTTAATTTAGTTTATACAAAAGCTGTTTATGTAATGGTTGATTACCTGAATTTACCAGATCCAAAAGAATCAACAAAGTGGAATGAAACAAATCAGACTTTTGATGGAAAAGAGATTGTTTACATACCAGAAAAGTTCAAGTGGGCTTATAAACCTGTTGACGGATTGTATTATGTAATGAGTAATACTATTTCCGAAAATGTAAAAGGTCTTACAGAAACTTTAAAAGATACAATTACATTTATTTATTCAAAGGATTTTGAACTCTCAGAAATAGATTTCGAAAATGCTACTCAAGGTTACGAACCAAGCTTAAAAGACTCTTTAAAAGAGTTTATACAGTTTAATGCAAGTCTTGCGACTACTGTAGAGTATATAAAATCTTTAACAGATCAAAATCAAGCAGCTCTAGAAGCTAAGTTTACAAACTTTATAAACGATTTAATCGAATACAAGCGAGATTACTTTTTAGAGCAAATACACGGTATGCTTTATCCAGTGTACATTAAATGGAGACCAGAGTACGTATGGACGGGTCTTACAGAAGACGATACGACAGGGGATTGGCATATAGATGAATGGCAAAAAGAAGATTCTGCTGGAAAAGAACGTATTCGTAGAGATTTATATGGATACGATCACACATTAGAGAGTGCAATTTCAGCTGGTATTACTTTTGATGTTGTTTCAGGTTTAAATCCAGAAACGCTTTTAAGTAGCCCATCCGGTTTGAGAAACTCTTCTTTACTTGAAATACTTTGTAGTTGTGTTGATAAGATCGATTTGTGGAGAATTGAAATTCCAGAAAAAGAAAACATTCCGGTTGGATTGCTTGAGGATAAACCGATACTTATACCAGCTTATCAAATCGATGCTGCTGTAAATGGTTTGAAACCTACAAAAATAGAACCTACAAAGAAATCTGTATTAGCTGGAGCAGTTGCATCTTCCATCTTACCTATAACAGAACCAAGTGATGGAATGTTAACAATAAATACGTTAGCAGCTTTGGGGGACTTTAATAAAGTAGCAGCAACAGATTTAGGTTTACCGGGTTAATTGGAAGTTTAGGACTTTTAAAAGTCCTAAAATTTCTATTGAAAAAAGGAAACTTATTAGACTGGTAGACCTATATTATTACTGTAAACATTGCGGGAGGTAGCTGAAATGAAGAAATTTAAAGCTTATTTACCAACGATACTTTTGGGTTTGTTGATTGCAACACCTTTTACATTTTGTATATATCATAGCCTTCCAGAGGGTATTTTCAAAGAAGTTTGGGGAAATATATTTTGCCTTAAATTTATTAGTTACATACCGGGTATCGGACCTAACCTTTACAAGTTCGGTGTAAGCATACCTCTAGTAGCTTTCTGGGGTATTCGCAGAATGATGGGAGACTAAAATAACGATTGCATTACAATTCGTTTTGAGTCTCGTTTAAGATTTTCTCATTGTGTTTTTCTACTGTCAGGAAAACATCAGCTAATTTTGCAAAGTACATTGCTACACACCTTGCTTTGTAAGCGAGTTGATACTTTGAAATATGATCTACATTCGGATCGTGATAAACCTCTTCACTTACTTTATCTGAAAAATCTAAATTAAAAACATCTTTAAAGTATTTCGTCTTTTCGTTATCCCTTCTCCAACTTCCAATCAAAGCATTCATATCGTGGTTTAAAGAAGGATCTGCTAATAAAGCTAAAATAGAATCTTTATGGCCTCTAAAGTTTGTAAAAGCATCTACAACATCGTTTGTAGTCTTTTTTACAGTTTTTTCCTTTTCAGAAAGAATTTCATCGAAACTTGATTTTGGTTTTACTTCAATAGCTTTAGGATCGCGATTCGGAAATAATTTTTTTAGCTTTGCAAGAGTTTGCTCTATCTCTTCTGCATCGTAAATTGTTGCATTTTCTTTACCGTAAAGAAACAAGCCTGAGTTTTCGCAATAATACTGATCTGTATCTTTAATTACAATCTTCATCAGCTTTCCTCCTCAAAAAGGTGGACAGTAATTACTTTGGCTTCTACTTTTCCGTGATTATTTTTATTCCAACGACCAGCTACTTTCTCAGCATTTTTCTTGTTTTTATAGAATTGGGCATTTCGAAGATTTTCTGAAGTTCCACATTTTGCACTATAGGTAACATGTACTATTTCAATTCCATTTACATCTTGAAAAGTACGAAGCTTGATAATGTACAACCTTTCATCTAAGTCTGCAAGGTGAAGTATGCTATCATAATTTTTAAGTGTAAAGCTTTCACTCATATTTCCTCCTTTATCAACTTTGGAAGATTTGGAAAGATTTCTGCAAAAACCTTGATAACATTTTCAGCTTTTTCTTCAGAGAGATGAGAAGCAAAGTTAATGTCACTAACAAAGTAAGAATCAATAATTGTACTTATGGAGGTCTCCCTTCCCCAGTCCCTTTGCTTGAAGTAATTACCATTTGCATCTTTTACAACAAATTGCTTACTCATCATCATTCCAATCGCATCGCTTCATTTTTTCTTCAAAATTATCTTTGTTAAGATATTCGAGAAATCCAACTTTTGCAGTAGCTTGACCTAAAAGGAACATTACACTACCGTAGTAACCAGAGGGGTCCCCTACTTTACCTGCAAGGCTGTTAAGCAAACCTCTTGCATAATAAACTGCTTGTCCGTAAGTGCTTCTTTTTGAAATCGTAACGGCCTTTTTAAAGGAAGGGAATACAAACTTGATTGGTTTTTCTTTGTACAAATCTGGATCAGCCTTTTCTACAACTGAAACTGAAAAATCGGAACCCTGGCCTGTAATGTAATTAAACTCGTATGTATATTTTCCTTCCCTAATAAACAATCTCTGCTCAGGAAAGTGATAAGTAACATCTTCAGTAAAGTAAGCCAAATGATTAAAGATATCCTCCAAATCCTGCATTGCTGCATAATATCTCTGAATCAATTCCTTATCGTCGTTTGAGTCTTTTAGATACCACTCAGGAATTTCTTCTTTCCAATGTTCACAGTATCCAAAATCGTCAGTTCTGAGTAAAGTATTTTTACCTTCATCTGCGCATTTTGCGAGCCATTTTAAGATTCCGTAAGCTTCGCTTTCCTCTCCAAAATCTTTTGCTTGGTATCTCTTTTCCCTTTCTGCTACCTTTTCTGCAATCTGGTTCGCATTCCATTTGTAAGCCTTGTTTTGAATATCCTCAACACGGTCAATTTCATTGCAAAGCCAGTGTACTCTTTCAGGATCAGTTTCCTTATTGCACATTTCGTTTAGTGTTTTAATAGCTTCGCCAATTTCGAAAATATCATTATCATTTTCAAAAACTGTTTCTTTTCCAAACTCAATCTTTGTCTTATACTGCATTTTCTGTCTCCATCGGCTCTTGAAAATTAAACACTAAACATTTTGTGCTTTGACTCTCAAACAAACTCGTACCACAAATCTTGTGGCCTAAATTGCGTTTTCAGTAAATACCTTTCAATCTCTTCATCAGTAGCTTGAATAGATATTTTACTCAACTCAACTTTAAATATATGCTTAGCTTGTCTAAAATTTTCCTTTATAGATTGCTTTACACCCTTCTTCCAATTACCCCAATGAAGTAATGACTCTTTTTTAGATCCTCGTGTACCGTGATCTTGTTTTTTAGGATATCTTCTATACATATCCTAATGAAACTTCATAAGTAATTCTCCTTTTTTCGCTAGAGTAGATAACAGGTCTTAGAATAGATTATTGCGGATTGTATTTTCGGATTTGAACCGTAAAGACCGTGTTAGGGTCTTTTTTACCATTTTTAATAGGAACAATCGTTTGCAATAAATCTTTGTAATCAGGAGTAGACGATTCGAACGTCCTGTTCCTCATTGATCGATAAGGTTTCCATTTCGCGCACCAGCTGGATCTTACGCAAATGCTCCTGGTAAAAGAGTTGCAGTTTGCAGCAACTCACAAACACTATGTAACAACGTCAACAAAGTCCAAAAAAGGCTGACTTACTGCAGTGTTGTATCTTTTTAAGTTGCATAGCCACAACTGATTGCGGAGAGTGGACTTGAACCACTGACCTTCAGGTTATGAGCCTGACAAGCTGCCAACTGCTCTACTCCGCTATAAATTATCGAAGGAAGGAGGAGTCGAACCCCTAGGTCTAGAATCCTTGAGCTATCCCGTTTTTAGTGACGTACAACTACTCTGTAAAGCTTAACCGGTATACTTCACTTTTCATTGCACTGCTACGCTCAACATCCCTCAAAATATGGATCCGCTATCAATTATTAGGCTGTTAGCAGGCCATCCTTCATCACCTTTACAACATCAACTACATTTCTTGTTGATACCAACCTTTACGCAAGAAAGCTTATCAGGTAAGCAAAAATCACGGGTTGTATAATCTGTTGGTGAGCGACGCAAATCGCTCGTGTATAATTGCTATAAATAGGAACAACCTATGTGATTCTTAGTCCTGTCGAGAATTGAACTCGAGTTTTCTCCTTGAAAGGGAGACGATGCTACCACTGATCTACAGGACCAAAAATAAAAGGAGAAGCTACTCACTAACAGCTTTTACTTCTCCTTAGAGGTACGAAATTCCTACATCATTCCTTTCCAGAAATGTTCGATTGAAAAAGTATCGGATGGAATTTAACCATCTTCTCCCGCTAAAGAACGCGAGCGTAAACTCGTAATATACTTCGATCCTTTCCCATTTTAATAGGTTCCGAGGAGTTTTGAACTCCCGTTCTAAGATTGAGAATCTCATTTCCTGACCAATTAGAAGACGGAACCAAAAAACGCGAGTTGTATAAAACAAAAACCCATATTTGATATTAATAGGAACAACTTATGCGTTTTTAACGGGATATGCGAGAATCGAACTCGCGCTCTGGTGAGTGACAGTCACCCGTATGCACCATTTTACCAATATCCCATAAAAAGTTAGTTCAAACTATTGCACTTTTCAGAAGTTGCTGAACTTAGGTTATTGTTTAGATCAGTTAACTAGATCCAACTTACCCCTCTAATATGCTTCTTCACTACAAGCGTGCTTGTTTCCTGCAAGCCTTACAGGACATCTTGCGTGTGCTTCGTTCAACTATACGAAGGATTCGAACCTTAACTCACCCTGCCGACCTGTTTCCTTTATCGTCAGACCTTATTGTCACCCCGTCACCTGCTTAATGCAGGTCGTAAGTTATCGTCAGGTCCTATTGTCAAGTACTCGGGTCCGCTGTGCACCCATACACCATATAATCGATAGGAATTTCGAACTTCCTACAATACGTTCGTGTTTGCAACCACTACTAGTACTTTTATAGTCCTGGACCTAAGGAGACTTGAACTCCTGACCCTCGGAATGCAAATCCGATGCTCTAGCCAACTGAGCTATAAGCCCATTTACTTTTCTTAAATACTCTTTTTCAAAAAAAAAGTATTTGAAAAAAGCAACCTGCATATTTGATTTTATTGAGCAATCGCAGGCTTGATTTGCTCTTACCGTTTGTATTGGTAGCACAATACTTCACAGCTCCTAAAGGTGGTTGCAATCACTTTTCGATTCTGCTACGAATCTATTAGGGCAAGTTTGGCTTATTTCAAAAAATGAAAAAACTTGCAAAAAAGTTCAATGGACCTTGTGAGAATCGGACTCACTTATTCTGCTCCTTTCCACTATCGGCTTTAAGAGCAGGCCTGCCTTAGGAAGGCCCTAATTCAACTCATGGAGTTGAAAAACAGCTCCAAGAGTTTTGATCGATGGTTAGCTTACCTTGACCACTTGTAACCGTAAGCTGTAGGTATGTATCCAAGGATGCAACGAGAAATGCACTTAGCTACGGTCGTTGGATTTGAATTTGGTGCAACCTTTTCAGCAGCTTCCTTCGCTGATGCAAAAACCTTTGCAGCTCCCAACTTTCCGGTCTTAAGGATCTTGTAACCTGTAACAGGCTTAGCTACGCGTCCACGTCCCTTTGTTACTACCTTCTTTGTAGAAGCCTTTGTAGTCTTTGCTACTGTTTTCTTTGATGTTGCCATGTATGCTAACATCTCCTTTTAGAAAAAATGTTTTTTAAGTTACTACGTAACTTGTACCTTTAATATAGGCTGTACCTCTATCAAAAGTTCTAAAAAAGTTTCAAAAAAAACTTTTTAGATTTTAGCAGGGGCTGGATTCGAACCAACGTTACCGCTTTTGACGGAGACGAGTTATGAGCCCGTTGAGAAACCGCTCCTCTACCCTGCGTCGTATAAGCCCTGTAAGAGGATTTGAACCTCTAACCTCCGGGGTCTCCGGTGTTCCTCCAATGAACTTTACAGGAAGTTTTTGACTACTTTATCATACACGCGTGTCGCGATCACGTTGGTGACGACATTTGGTCATTATCCAGGTTTTAAAACCATTTTAAAAAAACTCAATCTACAGGGTGTTCGAATGTCCCGTCCAACCACTTCGTGCTCCTAGTTACCGTTCAGTGGTCTCGCTTGCCGACCATTTTCGATCGAGTTTTTCTAGCGGAAGCAGCGTGTCCCGACCACGCACTACCCGAGGGTAACCAACTTAGCAGGTTGGTGATTTTGCCAATTCATCCATGCTTCCAAAAAAGTATTTCAAGAGAACAGCGTCGTTAGTGACCACTCTTGAAACAAAAAAACCTCGTACACTATGAAGTACGCTGTTGAGGTTTTTACTTTCCCCTAAAGGAGATACGCGCTTGCGGGTAAAGTATAAGTCCTTAGCTCGATAGTGCTTCGTGGAGTTGAACCACGGACCTTGCGGTTATCAGCCGCACGCTACTAACCAACTGAGCTAAAGCACTATTAAAAATAACGCGGATTGTATATTACGGCGTGCTAGACCACTACACTAAGACCTCACAAAGGCAAAGTCTGCAGGATTCGAACCTACGCTACCGGCGTGATAGGCAAAAATAGGAACAATCATTTGCGTTATAGTCAGGATGAGAGGAATCGAACCTCCGACCTCATCGTCCCAGGCGACGCGCTCTAACCTGCTGAGCTACATCCTGTTAAAAAAGCAGAGTGTATAAAAATCCTTGCTCTACCAATTGAGCTACCTGCCAAAGTTTTTTTATTTTTTATAGAATAGCTGGCAGGGTAGGACTCGAACCTACAACCCAGGGCTCCCAAAGCAATAAATAGGAACACTCTGTGCTTTTTTAATAAATCGGACTGACAGGACTTGAACCTGCATATAATCTGTTTCGAAGACAGATGTTCATCCAATTGAACTACAATCCGAAAAAAAAATTCGCTTTTCACTTGGCCTTCGCTACTTTGCTAGGTTTGCTTCTTAGAATGCTGAAACCTTAAGTCACATTCAACGGATGTACCAACCTAGCTCATTACAGCATTTCGTAAGGATTTATACCTGGTACTACTAAGTCTGTAACTTATTCCGAAGTCGAATCGGAACACCTTGCTTCGGGACTAGCGGAACTCGAATCCGCGACCTCCTGAGTGACAGTCAGGCGATCTAACCAACTGATCTATAGCCCCATAAAATTATGGATATAAGAAACCTATTTCTAGGAAAAGAATTATCCGTATGCTTTTTACAAGGAATCGAACCTTCAACCGAACGGACACGAGGTTGCCACAACCAGTGGTTATTTTATTCCGCTTAACGTGCTAGTTCCACCGAGACTCGAACTCGGAACTCAGCCTTGAAAGGGCTACGAAATAGACCAGTTTTTCTATGGAACCATAAGAGATTCGTAATTCTGTCTTTACAGTCACTTCTTATCACGAAGCGGAGGTTTTTTCTAAACATTACACGTAACCATTTCTACCTTTCGGCTCAGGCCTAGTGGAAAAAACCTTTGATTGATTCGGGCTAGTTTCGTGCAGTGAATCACTCTACCTTATTATAAACCAATCCGCCCAACCTAACCTTGCTAGGATTCTTTGTTACGAGTGTGAAGTTTTCTGAATATCACCCTAATTCTTTATTTGAAATGCTCCCTGACAGGTTCGAACTGCCGACATCTATCTTGTAAGGGTAGCGCTCTACCAACTGAGCTAAAGGAGCAAAAAAATTAACCTTCCTTAATTGTATCAAAAATCTTTTAAGTCTTTTTAAACTCTTTTGTTTAATTAAACTTAACACCGTATAATATAGGCCCTTCCCTTCTCGGAAGTTTCAAAAAAGTTTTGAATTTTTTCAACTTTTTTGAAAAACCTTTTTTCTATCAGGTAGGACAGATTTGAACTGTCGACCTCGTGCTCCCAAGGCATGCGCTCTACCAACTGAGCTACTACCTGTAAAAAAAATAAACAATAAAAAAGGTTCAATCTTTTCGATTGAACCTTCAAAATTCTCAACTTAAAAATTGAAGGCTCAACTTCTGTCTGGATCCTCACTTTCGGCTGCTGGATCTACGACTACAGCGATAGCAGGAGCTGCGATAATGTTTTCAATTTCGCTTACAATTGCACTGATACTGTTTCTTCTGTTGTTCAAAATAGAAATCATTGAAATCGTTCTCCTTTTCTAATTTATTGTTTGTGTTTGTAATATAGTTAGTGGAAAAAGAAAAATTTCCACTACTTTTTTTGAAAAAAAAATCACTTAAAGTCTTTTACATCCTTTCCGTTATTTATTTCGTACATTTTATTTAAAAGATCAACAAAACGGTTTATAAAATCTTTATCTTTACACATTTGTGTATACGCCCAGTGCAAAGTGTCGTGTGACTGAGGATTGAGAGGAATAAAATGCTCTCTAATCAAGTCCGTGTAGTGCTGGGAATTTAAGTCCATGTGATGAAGCTGGTAACCTTTTTTAAGAGGATTACCGGTTAAATAATCTACAGCTTTGATAGGTTTCTTTTTACCATTTTTAAGCTCTTTATAAGTATCAACCTCAAAAGTTTTTCTAAAGTCTACCCATGCATGAGTAGTTCTAAACCAGCTTTTTTCTTCCTGATTTAAAATTTTACCTTTTAAGCTATCTATCTTTTCCTTTTCTTCATTCAAACGCTTCTGTTTTAGTTCTTCTCTAGTCATAAAAAATTTAGTTGAAACCTCATCGAAATTAAAGAATCCGTTTTATGAAAAAAATATAGAAAGTATAGTCGTGAAGCAAAGAACTTCACGACTTTAACATATTTAAAGAGAAAAATTAATTTGCTGTACAAATAACTCTTAAACCGCCATACTCGCTTATTTCATAAGGATATTTTGGTTGACCTCTTGCTTCGATATTGCAACCAGTTGGGTATTTTATCTTGTCATCTTTTCCTGTGTCAGTTCCAGTTTTATCATTTACATAGCAACCACCGCGCCTAATGCATTTTGGGCCTTCTGCTCCAAAAATGTCTGTTTGACTTGTTATCGTACCATGACGGTCAAAACAAATTTCTGACACATTTCCCAAAATGTCATATATACCTAGGGTGTTTTGCTTTTTTTGTTTTACCTCGTGTGATTTTTTTTCACCATCTTTGCAGTTACCTGAATACCAAGCATAGTCACCTATACTTTCATAAGTTGCGTCTTTAGCACTTCCACCACGGGCAATAAATTCCCATTCAGCTTCTGTCGGAATACGGTAGCCGTTTGCATTGAGATTACATTGCACTTGGTCTAACACTGCTGAAATAGCTGAATCAGACGGAACATGATTTTTGTCTCTTGTTTCTTTGTAATAAAATTTTCCATCAGCATCCACTTCCAGGTTGGAACCGTCCTGTGTTAACCAGGTAACGACATCATAATTTTCTTCACCATCAATTATAATGTAATAAGCTGGAACCAGACCTTCTGCTTCACTCCTTAAATTACAGTAAACAATGCAATCATACCAGCATACATTATATATAGGGTAGTTATCTCCTTTTCCCCAGCTATCTTTTAAATTGTTAGGCTTCATATATTTTGCCCATTCATCCTGGGTAACTTCGTGGTCGCATACATAAAGGCTGGGAATTGTAATGTTACGGGCTCCGTTTTCATCTTCTATAAAGATATTGGATCCCGGGATTGGTGCTTCAATGGTAAATTCTTCTCCTGTTGGAATATAATTGTTACTGATAAACCTTGCGTAAAGATTCATATTGCTAGTTATAGCTTTACTAAAAATAAATCTTTTTGTAAAATTAGGAGTCTCATACCAACCGACAAACCTAGAGTTTTCTAAATCGGTTGGATTTTCAGGTCTTTCAACTCGTTCTCCGGATACAACCTCTTTACTATCTACCACCTCTGTACCTTGATAAAAATCAATTGTATATGTAACAGGTATTTGTTCGGGTAGATCGGTTTCGTTGCCAACGCTAGCAACATTCTCATCATCATTATTACTGCTCGTAGGTGTAGAGCAACCAACTAAAAGTATAAGTATTGTAATAATACTAAAAAATCTTAATCTCATGATACTGCATCTCCTCTTATATATGCAAAGATTGAAAAATCAGCTCGTTTTTGAAAAAACATAAGCTGATTTTTAAGACTTTTTTATTAAAATATTTTTTTTTTCGAACTTTTTTATAAAAATTAGTGAAATTTTAAAAAACAAAACTCGATTTTTAAGCTATAATAGATAGCAGAGAGGATCAATAAATGGATAAAGAGTTACTTGAAAATATCAAAGTTTCTTTCGAAACACAAAATCAATTTAGGATGCTTGCACCAGAAAGTGTAGCTCAGGGAATGCTACAGCTTGTCGAAAACGAATCAAACGAGCTTGAGCTTAAGAAGCTAGCTGCTGACATGATGGATTTAATTGCAAGCTCAGTACCAACACGTACAACCGATGCAGTTAACAGGTTAGGTAAAAAAACAGTTACTGTAACTCCCGCATACAATGCTATCTTTACAGAATCGATGATTAAGGATATTAATGCAAGGTATAAGGAGCTTTCTGTATCTAAAGCCCATAAAAAACGTTTTGAAACAGCTAAAAACTTTTTACTTAATTATAAGCCAACAATTCCACTCAGTGAAGCGCTTTGGAGACTTTCATTTTACTTGATACCAAACGAAAACAATCTTGCGAAGTCCACAAACAACTTGATTGCTTTTACAGAACGTATTTTTCAAGATACACAAAACAACATGCTTGTTGATAGCGCGATGTTGCTTGGTGGACAGGGTAAATCTACAGTACAGACTGGTTTAAGAAACGCAGCAGAAATTATTGGTTTTAATACTTCACCTTGTCAGCTTCCGTCTTACAGAGATGGTGTACAAGAGGCTTTTGTACGTAATGAGATTTGTATAGATGAAGATTCAAAGTTTGAAAAAGTAGACTACGAGTCTTTGAATAAGATTTTGGATAAATCTACAATCACAATTAAAGGTAAGTATATCAAAGAATGGTCAGCTCGCTCAATTGCAAATCTCCTAGTCGGAACAAACTTTTTACCAACGGATGTAAACGCTCGTCGTTATGCAATCCGTATGGCAGATGAAAATTTCAAACTTGAAGAGAATTTTGGCAAGTGGACAATTCCCGGAAAAATCGGGGGTGGACAAACTTCATACGAGCAAGTTGTTGAATGGACGACAGAAGGTTGGTTAAATCTCTTTTATTATTGCAACAAATATAAAATTAAAAGGCAAAAGTACAAGGAAACATCTTTTGATTATGGGCTTTTGTATCGTATTAAAAAGGTGTTGAATGACCAGGGTAACAACGTTGCAAGTATTAGTGATATGATTAAGTTGTTTGAGCAGACAGAAGGAGAAAGACTTGATTGGAAGCTCAAGCAAAATTTTAAAAACAAACTTTACATGCTTGCAACCCAGTTGAAGCTTGAAATTGTCGGAGAGAGAAAAAAGAATATGTTTAACACTTACGATTGGACAGCTGCATTGGAAATTGACGATAAAACACTCGATGATCCTCTTGAAAGAGTGTATTGTTATTTCCATAATAATCCGGACTTTAACATTTCGAAGTAGAAAGTTCAATTTGTAAGTTTTAAATACAACTTAATGCTTGTGATTTTTTAAGTCACAAGCATTTTTCTTTTTGAAAAGAGTCTTAAAAAACTAAATGTTAAAATATGAAAGGTTGGAAACTTTTAAAAGTAAAAAGAGAAGTTGGATACGAGCTGTGGCAAACTCCTGTAAAGTTCTTGGTATGCATGAAATACATAGGTTATTTTAGGTTTTACAACACTTTACCGGATGCAACAAAAGCTTTTGAGGAGATTATTAAGTCTGAGCTAGAGTCGCGGCATTCGTAAAAACATAACCTAACTTAGTCTGTCGTATACACATTTTGTAGGTTCTTAAATACTCTTTAAGGCTTTCTCGATACATATCAAGGAGGTTTTGCAACCTGTATGTTGTCCCAAATCCGTGAACTTGCTGCTTACTTTTTACGTCTCCTTCTTGCAGTACAACACTTACATTAAACCAATCTAATGGTACCCTAAAATTACCAAACGCAGAAACCATTTGAATTATATATTGCATTTTTTGATCAAAATTAGATTTATAATCGTCCATATCTTTCCCTTTTCTTCAATTAGGAAATACTAAATAGTTGTATTATGACGATAAAAGAATCTAAAGTAAAAGCTGGTAGTAATTTTTTTGATTTTGAAGCTGAAATCAAAGAGTTTTTACAATACGACGCAGCTGCAGAACCGATTAGAGAAGTAGATCCAAAAAAAGGTCCACCAAAACCTTTTACATATTATGAAACAGTTGTAGATTCGCACTTAAGACTTTTTCAAGTTTCTTTAAATGGAGAATACTATGACGAATTGTGGGTAGCTATACAAGACACTGGAATATCAGGATCTGCAAGTTATATTATATCTACTTTTGAAAATGAAAAAGAGGTATATTGGACAGGAATGTCTACATTAGACTTAAAAAATGATTTGTGGGAAGCCTTTAAGGTAGCTTTTGAAGAAAGGTCTAAAAAACTAAGCCTAAAAGAAAATCGATTTTACAAAGATCCTGAATTAACTAGCGAAAATATTATAAACGTTTTTAACAGTTTTGGTTGGAAAGAAACAAGAGACTGGGAAGGAAGAGATGATGATTTAACTTTTGTAAAAGGAGCAGATCGTATTTCTTTTAACATTGAACCAACTCATGGATATTCTTTTACGTATTACAAAGATTTTGAAAACGATAATTACGCATCTGATTATGTCATGTACGCAGGAGTTAATTTAAAAAATTTAAAAAGCGATTGTAGGGATTTTGACAATTTGAAACCAAAAGATTTTACAAAGCACAAACCGGCTAATTACTTTTTCTTATAGACTATAAGAACGCTTGGTTAAGCACCAAGCGTGTTTTTTCACATTTTTCTGAACGATGTTATTTTATCGAAACCGTGATTAACTGCTTTATCAACATCTGTCAAACCTTCGCTTTCCTGATCCTTATCGTTGTATTGGCTTATTAACCACTCTTCAATGTTTCTGTAGCACTCTTCTGCACTTATAAGTTTTGGAATAAAAGTATTTTTTAAGATCGGGATTTTTTTATCAAACTTTTCACTTTCCCAATCGTTTGAAAAAAGAGGTTTGATTTCCCAGATATTTGGATTACCTTTTTTATACTCCTTTTCTTTTAATTCCCATGTACGATTACGGTATCCTTTGTCCCACGCTTTAAGGTTTTTTATATAAAAAGAAGAATTGTCGTAAACACTTAAATCAATATCAACAAAATCGATTGGCTTTGGATGTTTTATATCGTAGCAGGTTCTTTTAGCTAAAAGTTTTGCATCCCACTTAAAAGGTCTAAGTATACCGTTTGTTTCTCTGTTTAATTCAGCCGAAAGGTAGACTATATAAAGACTAAATCCGATAAAAACTCCAATTACAGTTTCGGAAAGCTCCTTAGTTCTTTCATATAAAATTGAATGAATAACACGTAAAATATTATCTCTATCGTCTAACCCTACAGTTGCAGGTTTTATTACCCACATGTTACGTCTGTCGAAAGTTATATCCTCGGATCCGTTTTCTCCGTAGCCTACAAAATCGTAATAATCTTTTTCTTTACAAATAATGTGCATAAAAAAATTACCCCATACATTTTATAGTTGGAACAAAAGAGAGATATTCTTGAATGTCTGAAATCAAGTCTGTCATGTAAGCAGGTTCTTTATTCTTTATCATCTCGTACAGTTTTGTTTTTGCTTTTTCTAAATCGTTAAAAAAGTCAACATCGCTTACATTTAGAGTAAGGAGATAATTACACGTGTACGGTATTTTATCGTACGGTATTTCAATCCGGGAGGTTATTCCATGATTTTCAACCTCTTTGCAAACTACAGAACTGCATTCTTTTAGCTCTTCTTCGTTTTTACACCAGAAAGCAAATGTCATTTTCTTTTTCCTTTTTCAAAAAGGACAATACCTTGAATCTCGATCTACAATCCAAAGTACATCGTCCCAATCGTTATTTTTGTCTTTACAAAAGTTGTGTCTTACCAATCGAACTTTTGGATTGCTACGTTCGGTTATTTTAAACTTTTGCTCCAAAATTGAAAGGTTAAACTTGTCTATCTCGTAGACAGTTTCCCATTTAGTGTTTACAAATTGTTGGATTCTGTAGACACGTTTTTCAACAGTGTAATCTGACCTCATGTATAGATTATAGTTTGATTTTGTTTAAAATGTTAAAAACTTTTAACTGTGTTTAAACCTATATTATAAACATGAAGAGTATTAGATTAAACACTTTTGAAACAAATTCGAGTTCCCTCCATGCAATTACGTTTGCTTGCAAATTAAAGAACAAAGATTTGTACAAAAAATATGTTAAAAAGGAACTCAAACGCTGGTTGCAACCGGATGGTACGTATCTTATCGAAATTGAATGTAGCGAAGATTCAGTTGATGATGGAAAGCGTTTTGACATTAGGCGTTACATTCCTCACTTCTCAATAAACGATAAGCTGGTTTATTTACTAGCTACTGTTATTCAACACTTTGGTAGCGAAATGGTTTATCCTCCATACGATCCTTCTAAGTACGTTACAGGTTGGTGGGAAAACAAATACAGTAAAAACGTCAAAGAGGATAAAGTTCCTACAAAAGAAGAAATCGACGAAGTTGCTAAGAAGAAAGCTGAAAAGCATGAAGAGTATCTCAAAAACTACGACAAGTGGTTGAAAGAGAATGCAGCTAGAAACGAAGAAGCTTTAAAAGATTTTAAAGAGAAGATTGAATGCATGCAGTCGTATATTGCTTCCGAACTGAATTACGTATTGTTTGGAAATTATCAAGATCTAAAAGTTCATTTGATTTTTAAATACAGTACCAAAGATGGTGTAGTAAACTACACTTCAAACGATTCAGACTACTTCTCTACAGGATGTTATGGTAATGAAGAATTTTATTCAGCAGTAAACAGGGATCCTGTTGACTGGATTGTTAATCCTTATTCAGCTATTCTTGCTGGTTCTGATGAGCAGTGTTCTTTGGATTATTATCTACAGGAGCAGAAAGCAAAAGAATGTTTGGAAGAGTCCTATAAAAACGGATACAGTACTTACGATGAAGAAGAGATTGAGTATATCGTGGATGATATTCGTTCTAAAAAGGGTTCGGAAAAAGACAGGAAAGCTGTTGAAAAGGTTCTTGAAGAAATAAAATCTGGAAAAATTAAGAAACCAAATGAGGGTAAGATAATATACCCAATCGGTGGTTAGAAGTTTTTTAATCCTAAGGCCCAAAAAAGACCTTAGGATTCTTCACCATAAAGGTATTCGTAAAGTGTACCAAAGAATTTTATTTTAGCTTTTTTGTTTATTCTAGGATCCCAATAAATGTTTGTAATTTGTTGAACATCCTTATCTTTTATTTTTCCATTTTTAATATCATTTATTATATCTGTGACGAGTCCTGATTGAGAAGGTTCAACTCCTTCTTTAGGAACGTTATAAAGGATTTTTAGAATTTCTCCGACTTCTCTAGCGTACGCATCAGCTTCTATAAGTTGATTGAAATAATCTATATTTTGTTGAATATCCAAATTCATAGGATCTGTTTCTAAGAAACGAATGTAGTTTTTTCCTAATCTAAATCCTCCACTTGAGTCATCCTGCTGCTTGTGAGTATCCTCGTGAACAAACCAAAGCCAAAACTTTTTCGCTAAAACATACAATTGATCATTGGTTAATGAATGAAAAATTATCTCTAAACCTTTTTCAATTTGAATGACATAATTTTTTGTAGAAAGATTATAACAACCTCTGATACCAATTCCATACGTAGGAAGGACTTCTATATCAAAATGATTTTCTTTTTTGAAAGCCTCAAGCTCCTCTTCGGAGATTTCTTTATTTAAGTATTTTTTGAAAGTTTCAAAAAAGTGATAGCAAATTGTTTCGTTTGCTTTTTTATAAAGCTCATTCAAAATACTTTCTTTCATTAACTCTTTAAAATTAATCTGTTTTAGGTTATTTGAAATTCTCATATATGTATATATAGTTAAATGTTTTAGAAACATCTTACTGGAAAAAACTATATTATTTGTATAGGAGGAGCGGACGATGTTTCTGTCAGAGAATGAATTAAAACTCTTAAAAGAGCAGTTAAACGAGTCCGATAATACCGTATCTGACGAGTTCTTGGTTGCTACAGATGATTTACGGAAAGATGTCCACGAATTTTATGAGTTGTTTGGGAATCTTCGTAAAGTAATTTGCTCTTCAGGATTTAAAAAAGTTGAAGAAGGTATTGAAGAACGCGCAATTGAAATCTTAACAGACTTAAAAGAATGTACTAGTAGAATTAAAGAAGATATAAAAACAATAAAAGAGCTTATAAATAACAAGTCTCTTAAATTAAATTGTATTGATGATGCAAATGAAAATATTTTTGACCTTAGCTCTACTTGCAACAGTGTTTTTGAACGTTATAATGTTTTTCCTAAAAAAGGAATACCTTTACTAAAAGATAATTTGAATATTCTTGTAGATGCTCTTAAAGAGTTGGACAATTTAATTTCTAAATACAATAGTAGTAAGACTAAATCTGTATTGATTCAACCATCTTTAAAGTTTGATCTGATTAAGAAAATTATTGATGCTGAAATAGATATTACAGCTCCATTACCTTCAATTTCTTTAGACGAATTTTGTAAAATAATTCCAGAGGAGTCACAGAAGTTTGTAGCATATTTAGATGCAATAAAAGATAAAAAGTTCCCTAGAAATAAGATACAGTGGAAGGAAAAATACAATGAGTTTAGAAAATCCTTAAGTAAAGATAGCATTTCAAATTAAACATACTTAATGAAATTATTCCGAACTTCTAATTAAATTTATTAACTTGAGGAGAAATAATTCCATTATGTTTTATGTTTGTAAAGATTATTTAGATTTTACATTTATTTGTAATACGAGAAAATTAAAGAAACAAAAATCTTGCGAAAAGTTTATAGAAGAAAACGAAAGTGTTGTAAAAGTTCAAGTAAAGTATGATAAAAAATCAGTCTTTGTACGGGGTTTTCTAAACGATATTTTAATTTTCCATCAACGTGTACCATTTATTAAAAATCAGAAATACTCTATTTATTGCAAACTAAATTCAATTTTAGTATACCGTTTTAACGAACCGACACAAGATATGTTTTTTGAGGATCGTCCAAATTCGACAATTGATTACTGTTGTATAAAAGAGTTACATCCAAAAACCGCTAAAAAACTTTTTAAAAAAATAAAAAGAGATCAACTTGTCTCAAAGCCATGTTGGGATAATTGGATTGGAGATTACGATTGGAAATGTAAAGCTTGTAATTATTCTTGGGTTTCTAACCCGGACCATGGTTACGTTTTTCCAATTGAGAGCGAGCTACCAATAAACAATTCAAAAAGGCTTTTAAATTTAAATACTTATCCAGATCCTTTTAAGTATAAAGGTAAAAAGTTTCAGGGTATTTTTTACAAGGATTATAATGCACTTGAATGGTACAACGAAAAGGAGTATAACGAAAAAGCAAAATGGTATTACGAACATGGTTTGATTGTAAGAGAGGATAAATCTTTAGACGCAGATAGATTAGCTGAATGGAAAAAAGATTGGCCACCTTTTGAAACTTTCTGGAAGAGCAGTTTTATTTCTCAAAAAGAAATTAATGAAAATGGTAATTCATTCGGAGGAGCTTGGAGAAGAGAAGAAGAAATTACAGAAAAAATAAATAACTGTAATGAGACTGAGTTTGAGATAGCTGGTTGGGAAAAGGTTGTTACAAAAGGTTGGCATAAAACAAGAATTCAGTATAGGAATAAAAATGTAATTTGTTGTCCTGTTTGTAGTGATTTAAATAAAATTATTTGCAATACAAATTACAGTCCTTTAAATTTTTTCCAGAAAAGAAAAGTACAGACACTGTATTTTTTAGATGGATTAAAGTTCAAGATTAAAAACTTGTTTTGCAAAGTTTAAAAAGCTTTTTAAGTGTTTTAACTATATTCTTTTATTATGGAAATTACAAATTTTTTAAACAATGATTACAACGATGCAGCCTTGTACATGTTGTACAGAAACACTCCAGGTTACATCGATGGCTTGAAGAACGGTGCTCGTAAAGCAATTTACACAGTTAAGAAGTTAGGTTTGAAAGCACCAGTAAAAGTTACAGCATTTGGTGGAAAAGTTACAGATACAGCAGCTTACTTGCACGGTGACTCGGGTATTCAGGGTGCAACCGTTACAATGTCTGCAAACTATTGTGGAGCAAATAATTTACCAGCTCTTGAAGGTGTAGGTTCTTTTGGTACAAGATTTAGCAATGCAGCTTCTGCTGCTCGTTATATTTTCGTAAAACCAGCAGATTATTTTGATTTGCTCTTTAGAAAAGAAGACGATTGCAACCTTGAGTATCAGGAATTTGAAGGACAGGAAATTGAACCTGTTTTTTATGTACCGACTTTGCCACTCTTGCTTTTGAATGGTTCAGAGGGTATTGGTGTAGGTTTTGCAAACGACTTTTACCCTAGATCTATTGAAAACGTTATTAAGTTGACAAAAGCAGCTATTGCAGGTAAAAATCTTAAATCTGAGTGGTTTGTTCCAGCTTGGCATGATTTTAGAGGATCTGTAGAAAAGGTAGAAGATGCTTGGATTGTAAAAGGTATTGCTGAACTTGATGGTAAGAAGCTTACAATTACAGAACTTCCAATTGCATGGGAATTAAAACCGTATACAAAGTTGCTCGATAAGCTTAAGGAAGAAAAACTTGTAGCTCGTTACAACGATTATTCGGAAGATGATATCTTTAAGTTTGATGTATGGTTAACCGAGGATGAGTTAGCAAAAGGAAAAGATCAGATTTGGAAAGATCTCGGACTTGTAAAATCAATGACAGAAAATTATACAGTCTTTGATGAAAATAACGAAGTAAAAGACGATTATACTGATGTAAAAGATATCTTTAAGGATTATTACAAGATTAAAATCAAGTATATGAAGCTTCGTATTAAATCTGAAACAGTCAGGCTTACGGCTGAAGAAAACGCGTTGAAAGAAACTTACAAGTTTATTCAGGAAGTTATTAAAGGTACAATTGTACTTAAGAATAAAAAGAAAGCCGAAGCAGAAACTGAACTTAAAGCAAAAGGTTATACTATAATTGATAAGCTTCTTGCGATGCCACTTTATTCTTTAACAATCGATAAAGCTAAAGAAATTGAAAAGAAGTGGAAAGATAAAATTAAAGAACTTGAAGCAATGAAAGTTGCTACACCAGAAGGTTTGTGGCTTAAAGATATTGAAGAATTGGAAGCAGAATTAAAGAAAACAGGAGTTTTAGGAAATGGCAGCAAAGTCAGCAAATAATAAAACAAAAAAATTAGAAAGCAATCAGATAATTAAGCACCTATCTACCATTGAACATGTGCTTAAACGACCTTCAATGTACATAGGTGGAATTTCTCCTGCTAACATTAGTTCTTGGATCTTGGAAGAAGACGGACAGATCTCTTACAAAGAAGTTAATTTTGTAGAAGGTCTTTTGAAGATTTGTAATGAGGTTATTGATAACTCAATTGACGAAGGTGTAAAAACAGATTGGGCTTTTTCAAATAAGATTAAGGTTACAATTACAAAAGATACATTCTCTTGCGAAGATAACGGACGTGGAATTCCAGTTGTTCAGGATGATGAAGGAAACTGGATGTGTGTAGATGCTGTTTGTAGACCGATGTCAGGTTCTAACTTTGAAGATGATGCAAACAGAAAAACTATCGGGACTAACGGGATCGGGTGCAAAGGCGCCAACATTTTTTCCAAAAAGTTTGAATGTATTACTTGTGATGGTAATGCAAAAATGAAGATCAATTGCGAAGATAATAGATCTAAAATGGATTTCAAACTTTTAGCTGCATCACCAAAAAGAGGGACTACAGTAACTTTTACTCCAGATTTTGCTAGATTTGGTGTAAAAAGTTTCGACGAAAACATTATTTCTCTTATTAGAACTCGTTTGAGATTCTTGTCTTGGTTCTTCCCAAAATGTACAATTACATTAAACGGTGAAAAGGTAAGTATTAAAGCAAAGGATATTGCTTCGATGTTCCCTCAGCCAAGTGTTGTACTTAATGAACCAAATTGTTATATTTGTGTTTATCCTTCTGACGAGCCTTATGCTTTAAGCTATGTAAATGGTATTTCGCTTCGTGAGTGTGGTACCCATGTTGATTATGTTTTGGGAAAAGTAATTGCAGATATTCGTGAAAAGGTATCTCGTAAGTTTAAAACAATTAAACCTGCAGACATTCGTAACCGTTTAGGTATTGTTGTATTCTTTAAGGATTTTAGTAACTGTAAGTTTAATTCTCAGACAAAGGAAGCTTTAACAAACTCTCAGGGAGAAATTACAGAATTCTTGAGAAACAATAATATTGATTTGGATAGTTTTACAGATAAAATTATTCGTACAAAACCAATTATTGAGAATATTACAGAACTTTTTAAGTTAAAAGAAGATCTTGCTGCTCGAAAAGCTACAGACGCTCTTAACAAAACCAAAAAGGAAGTTGTAAGTGAAAAGTATTTTCCTCCTATCGCAAAGTCTGGTCAAAAGTTTTTAATGATTACAGAAGGTCAGTCAGCTTTTTCAGGTATCAGCCCAATTTTAGGACGTAAAGGAATTGGTTATTACATGTTAAAAGGTAAGCCAATGAACATCCTTGATGTTGGTCCTGTTACAAAGGGTAAAATAAAAGGCTTTATGTTAAACCAAGAAATAAGCGAACTTGTAAATATTCTTGGTTTGGATTTGCACGGAAATACAGAGGATATGACTTACGATTATGTAGTTATTCTTTCGGATGCAGATCCAGACGGTACAGCTATTGCAGGCCTTGCACTTACAATGTTTAGTAAACTCGCTCCAAAAATGATTGAAGCTGGAAGAGTTTGCAGATTAAATACACCACTTTTGATTGGATTAAAAGGCGATACAGTAGAAGAGTATTACTTTAAATTCCCTGATAAAAAGAATATGAAAAAGAATTTGAATTACTTTTACTTAAAAGGTTTGGGTTCTTGGACAAAATCTAGATTGAATCAGGTTATCGAAAAGGAAGGTGGAATGGAAAATCTTTTACTCCATTACGAGGCTGATAAGAATTATAAGCAATCAATTCAGAATTGGTTTGGTGCAGATTCGGAACCACGAAAGAAAGCTTTAAGAGGAAGACAATTCCACATTAATAAAGCTTAAAACAGCTTTTATAAAAAAAAGGTCCTCTTTTGTAGGACCTCTTCCCTTTTTCAACTAACTAAATTGAAAAAAGGAAAAGCATATGAAAGAAGATATTTTAGAAAATAGATATAACGATCCTTTTGTTTTAGATGAAGCTGCTTGCGATAGCATCAAAGGTTACGAAGATATGGTTACCGAGCTTTCCCAAAAGCTAGATGAGGACTTAAATAAACTTCACAGAAAAAGAAAGGAGCATCAATACGATGTAAACGATGTTGGTGAAATTGTAAAAGTAACACCTCGTCGAGCTGTAAATGTTGGTACTCAACCTTGGGATGAGGATCAGTCTTTTGTTTGGCCAGATTACGAAGCAGAAGCTTTTGAAAAAGAGTTAGAAAAGTTTCGACAGAGACCAGAGTCAAACACAGGTTACACAAATAAAGCCTTAAACGATTTGATGAAAAAACGCTGGGGAAAAGAAGCTGCAGAAAAGTGTATTAAAAAACCAATTAAAAAAGAATCTATTCAAGAGAGATTTAAAAAACGTATAGAATCTTACAAGGATTGAAAAAAAATAAGTAGCAACTTAAGTTGCTACTTTTTTCATTTTTTAACGAAGATTACTTTTATCTTTTTTAGCTAAAAGCCAACCGTATTTCCATTTTTTACTTTCTGTAAGATTTCTACTTGAAGGACACTCGCGAATACTTTTTCCTTCTACAAAAGCATCGTAACCTTTTACGAAAGAAGGATCCTGTAGCCTTAAAGAATCACTTAAGAAGTCATCTACATCTGTACACCAAGAGTTTAAATCCAAATCGTTATCTATTTCAGAATCAAACGGATATGAGTCAAAATCGCAAACTTCTTTTACGTAAGCATCTGGTAACTTAGAAGCTGTATTCTGTAAGTCGACAAGTTCTTTTTTAAAGGATTCTATATCCATTTTTAAATTCCACTTATCTTTTGCAGAAACCATACCATTAACCTTTTGCTTATAAAGGTTATCGAATTTACTTTCGTTTATACTTGTAATTTTCACTTTTGCATCCTTCCTTATTTTACCATCTCTTTTAAGTTGATTAATTCTTTGTATTGGCTCTTCTTTGCATTCAAACGCTTCTCTATGCTTTACGAGGGAGTGCCCATTTAAATACCTATTTCCAACTTTTGCAAAAAAAGTTTATCTTCATTAAAAACTCTCATAATGATTATTTAGTTCAAAATTCCTAATTAAAGTTTGAGATGTTAAAACTACTTAAATACCTTTTTGCACTTCTTTTTAAGAGGCAAAAGCAAGAAAACAATGAAGTTGTCGAGCACTCTGCAGACTCGAATGAAATAAGCGAAAATATTAAGGAAGATATAATGGAAGAAAAGTCTTTTATTTTGAATGTATCTACAGGTATGGCAAACTATAGCCAAAGAAAATCTAAATATGTACATGAGCAAAAAGGTCAATACGGTACAAACAGGATTGACTGGAAATGTGTTTGTAATGTACATGCACTTGCAATGGCTTTTTTATATTCAGGTTGGATTTTTCCAAAGTCTACATACGAAAGAGAGCCAGATGCATTAGCTGATTTTATTGTTAACGAGTGTTTGAAAGAGAATAACTGGTTTAAGCAGAAAATGCCTCAACTTTGGAGAAACTGGTACGAAGGAGCTCCAGATGCTTATTCACCTCTTGAATTGCACGATGTATTAGCTCACTACTCAAACGAGTTCTTTGGATGCTCTAAAGCAGATACTTTTACAACTGCAGCTGACGTTAAGGATGTTTTCAAACACATTTATGAAAAGAATATTGCAATTCCAACATCTGTTAAGTGGGGTGGTTTACTCGGTCACGTTATTACAATCGTTGGTTTTGAAGCAACTTCAGAAAAAGCTTTAAAAGATTGGTTGTACGGAGAAGGAGCAAATCCAATTACGCATGTCCTCGTGGACGATCCTTGGGGCAAATTGATAGAAGCTACAAACAAGTATGATGGAACTCAATCAGGTAACGATAATAAATACTCTTACAATTTCTTTGTAGCTCATTGGAAAGATATAAACTCTAAAACAAAAAAGTTTGCTCACTTTATAGGTAAACCAGTCTCATTAGTTTGATTTAACTAACTAAATGTAGAGAGTGTTTATAGTTAGCCTCCTGCTGTAAATGCTTTTTAAAGGGTCGAACATTCGACCCTTTTTTCTTTTTGCAATTAAATTTTTTTTAAAGATTTTTTGGAAATATATAGTTTTATGCAGCCTATATTATATATGAAATTCCTAGAGAACTAAATAAGTTTAAGATAAGGCTAAAAGAGGTAAAAGAATGGATACAACAAACTACGATTTGGGTTTTGCAGTTGGTCAAGTTCCAATAAAAGATTTTATTCAAAAAAGCTATTATTCAGAAGCTGAAGAATACGCAGATCTGTTTCGTGAGCTCACATTCAAGGGTAACATCCGTCGTGACAACCGTACACCAGAACAGGTCCAGAAAGATAAAGAAGCAATCGATCTCCTTTTAGAGTTTAAGAGAAAAGGAGTAGACAACAATGCACTCGCATATGGCTTTATGCTTTACAACGAGACTTCAATTACAAAGATTTATTGGACAAAGCGCGTTGGTAAGCTTCGCCAGGATAAGAGAGAATTTTTTGCTCTTGACAAGTATCTTCAGTGGCTTACAAGCATCTTTACAATGTTGACAGGTAAGCTTGAAGCTTTTCCAGATCCACTTTATTACTTTAAGCCAGGTGGAAAGTCACGCAAAGGAAAGTCAGTTGGCGATTACGATGTAATGAATAGCTTCCGCACACACTGGAATATGTACTTCCTTCCAATCCTTGCAATGTACTTGTACAGAGAAGACATGAAGGAAGAGGATCAGGGAATTTCAATCGATGCTGCACTTGAAAATGAAAATGGTGCAGGTCAGCACCTCGAAGCAGAGTTGGCTCAGAAAGGAAAGATGATCCATTCTCCAGAAGCTGATTCAGAATTTTTCGAAATTGAAAACTTCTTGAAAGAGTTTACAAAATCTCCACTTTGCGATCCAATTCCATTCAATGCTGGTACAGTTGCAACAGGTGTTACTTATCGTGACATTATGCGTTCAATCGTCGACGGAACAATGAACAATCCTACAAATATCCGTGCAAAATACAAGATTGGATTAAGTATTCAGGAACGTATAATGAATAAGATTAAAACCATTCTGGAAAAGTACGGAGTTGGAATTCAGGAACTTGCAGATTACATTGCAGAGTATCGTACAGTCGCACTTGATATTCTTGATGGAAAAGAAGCTTCTTTTGCAAATTACGACTAATTTTAAAAATTACGACTAATTTTTACAGGAGATAGCTAAAAATGGCCAAAAAGCACATAAAAGAAAATGCAAACGATTCAGATATAGTCTACGTAAGTGTTCCCATTCCGGATGAGTATTTCGACGAGTTTGGGAACCCTGTAGCGGATGCAGACTTAGATAGGTTAGACAAAATTAGAGATGCTCTACTTAATGCTGGTGGAACAGTTCAATTTTATGTAGAGTCAGACGTAGAAGCAGGTTGGGAAGGAGATGAGTTCTTTGACACAGGCTTCATCAAGCTCAGTGTTGCTCAACTCAGATCTGCAATTGAAAATGCAGGTATCGAAGAAGATGATATTTTGGTATATACCGAATTTGAAGAAACAGATGTAAACGAAGCCTCAAGGGTTTACGATATAAACTCTCTAATTTACGATTCAGATGATTACATAAATTCAATTGTTGAGTCTAAAAGACCAGCGCAGGATTACCAAGAATGCTCTTATACTTACAATGGTAAGACAACACACTTGTTCGATTTTAAAATCGGTAAAGTTTTATACGAAGATGGTTGGAGCGATGACTTGGATAAGTACGATTGCAGCACTAACAGAGCTATTGTTGAAGTAGATGTTAAAAATGCAAATCCGAAATACAAAGATTTTGAAAAAGTAAAATTCTTAAGCATTAAGTACAGGCAAGAATACCAATATGTAGAAACGCAGTACACTCCAGCTACTCATTGGGATCCACCGGATAGCGAAGGCTACTACGAACCTGTTGGAGATTGTGAAATTTCTGAAGATGAAGACGGTTTAGTCGGTTATGCAAGCTTTGAAGATGCAAAAACAAACGATGTATCTAAAGAAGTTTATGCAGACGATGATTCTATTGGTGCATGGTTGCCAATTGAAGCTCTTGAAGGTCTTGAAGAGGAACCCGACATTATTGATATCGATGGTGCTTATGAGAAGGCTTGCGAAAGAGAACGCAGAGATAGTAGATACTACGATTTCGAGGAAAACAAAAGTAAAAAAAGAGTAAATGAAGCTATTACAAGAAAAGCAAAAGAGAAGTTAAACCTTTTGAACGATATTGTAAACTTCGCTTATGAGTATGGAGAGGATGAAGCTACATCCTTGTTTAAGCAGGCTTTTAAAAAAGTTACAGGTGACGACTTAGTCGATGCCTTAAACGAAGAGGAGAAATAAAATGAAAAGATTAAATAAGATCACACAGAGTAAGTCCGCAAAGGTCAAGATTGCAGAAGCAAAAGTTCGTATCGCACAGCGCAAATTAGCAGAAGCTAAGAAAGCCTTGAAAGAGACTGAAACAAAAACTATCAACGGTTACACTATCTCAGAACTTGGAAAAGGTCGCTTTATCGATTTGTCTGAATCAGTTGTAGAAATTGATGATGACGGTGCTACATGGGCAGTCCAGCTTCCGGCAGAATCTAAATATGCAGGTAAGTACCTTGTATGGGGATATTGTGATTACGAGGATTATATAAACGATTATTACGATATCCTCGATAATCGGGATGATGAATATGATGATGACGAAGATGATGAATATGCTGATTTTGATCCTCAAGAGTATTGGAATGAGATCGGCCTGAGTGATTTCGGTTACGAAATTATAAGGTACGGCGATGAAGCCTATGCTATAAGAGGTTATATTACCGATTCAATCGAAGGTATAACTAGAGATGACATAACATGGGGCCGTGTTCGTGGAATAGAGTTTGAAGAGGAAACAGGTGCAGGTCAGAGAGAAGTAGTATTTGATGTTGATAAAGATACAAACGAGTATTTTGTTAGCGATCCGTGCAGAACTGGTACAGCTGGTTTATATTTTGGAAAAGATGCATACAGATTTGCTCATAACGTGAATTGCGTTTCTTTCGGAATTAAACCTAAACTTGATAACAAAGACTAACCTTAATTCGCGTATCTAAAAAATTTGCTTGAGAAAAGAGAGTAAATTAAAAATACCTGGAAAAAAATTCCAGGTATTTTTTTTTTGTACTTTTTACATCAAGAGAGCCTATATTATATGTCGAGAGGTACAATTATATGAAATACGTTCACTGTAAATATTGCTGGAAAGGTTTTGGAAAAGTTGGTGACAAATGCCTGCTCTGTAGAAGAGTTTTGAAATAAGGAAGTACAGCAATGAAATACGATCACAGACTTGTAAGAGAATCAAATAAAAAGAGATCTGAAACAGAGCTCAAAGAAGCTATAAAGAAAGCATTGAAAGCTGATCTTTATTACGAAGATATTTGCGAAGTAGTTGCAAAGACTATAAACGAAACTGCAGAAGAAAAGGAAAAGGATTAGATATAATGTCGAAAAGAAAACCAATGAAACCTCCTTACTACATTTTAGTAAATGATAAGGATTTGGAGCACATTAAGTTTTATCACGAATTTCGTAATCAAGGACTTAACTACGAAGGTGAATTCGGAAACTGGTACAAAGCTTTAGCTTATACCAAACGCAACGGATACTTTCATTTGGGTCCCCGAAGAATGCATTATATCGAAACCGCTTTGAAGTTTAAAAATAAAATTGCAGGAGAGTTAAATCTTCCAATTGACGAATTAAAGATTGTTGTAATTGAAAAGACTTTGAAAGACACTCACAATCGAATCAAAAATATGGAATTGGAGCCGGTCACTTTTGAAGGAGTTTGGAAATGAAAAGTAAAAAGACCTTAAAAGAGATTGCAAAAAGGGACGCAAATCGTTTTTGCAGACGTAACAAGGTTTACGAAACGTACGATGGTAGCGTTGCTGACATGATCAAAAAGTTGTACATTACAACATATTTAAGAGCTCGTCATCAAATTATGTCTGAAATTAATCAGAAAACCCCTGAAGAAGCTTTTGAAAATGCAAAAGGTTTTCCGAATAACCTCAAAGTAATGAAAACAGAATCTTTCAGATTTGTAAGTGATAAATCAAACATTGAAGAGGTTCCTAAAGCTTGCTATGTAGATGAGGCTTCCAGAAGTTACAAAAGTTGGGATGAATTGACCTTGATGGATAAGGCTATCTATAAGCTTACAGGAGGAAAGTTAATTAACTGTTATTGGGATTATAAAAGAAGCCCAGATGCTCCAATGACCCCTGTAGTAAGAGAGGTAAAAGATCAAAAAGAAAGAAATGTGAATGATAAGATCACATACGTCGTTGGTCCGAAGTGGATCAATGTTTGGTATTTTGCTAAGGGAGAGGATCATTCAAAAATAAAAGAAATGAATATTTTGATCGATGACGTAAAAAATTGCATGTCTGAACCAAAATCGGTAGAAATAAGGAAGTTTAAACATGACTAAGAAGACGAAAGCAGAAAATAAAGTAAAATTAACTCCTTCGGATGCCAGAGCTATATGGGATTATAAATTCTTTTTTAAAGATTGTATCGATTTGCAAGTCGATTATTCTCTTTTTTATAAAGATCATTGTAAAGTTCATCCAATTGACCTTGCTCTCAATTGTATCAAAAAGTCTGCTGAAGAGAGTGATAGACCTGAATGTTATATCTACCCTTCAATGATATTTGACAATCTTGATTACGAAAAAAAGTTTATTCATCGAGAGGAAGATTGGCCTGATACTTTTTGGCAGAAAGTTTTTCGTAAAAAAGTTCATCACGAATGGGACGAAGAAGATTGGGGGCATTTGAATCGCTACCTTAAGATGACCGAAAACATTATGCACGAGTTGTGGATTTACCTTCTTAAGGTAGGCTGGCGAGTTGTTTACGTAACTCTCAGAGAAAAGCCAGAAAAAATCAGATACCTTCATATTTACTTTTAAACTGGAGGATTAAATTATGTTTAAACTTTCTAAGAGACCGAGACCAATTATTAAATGGGGAATCTTGCAGCAGGAGTCTGAAAAAGAAATACAAGATTGGTTGAAGTGCAACATGCGTAAGTTCCTCACGAGTGAAATGCATATTCCTATTGGAAGTGTTGCACCTTATAACAAGGAGCTCGAAAGGTTTTGCGAAGATATTTATACTGAAATTCACGACGTTGGATATTCAGAAGGTTACGAATCAGCTCAATGTGATAGTGAGGGAGAAGGATTGTAATTACGGATAAAAATTAGGAGTTGAAAAATGGTTATTAAAATGGAAAAGAGAGTTTGTGATTGTTGCGGAAAAGAAATAGAGTACTCACCAGAGGGAACTTTACTTTTTCAGTACCTTGTAAGAGATTATATAGGGAATGCAGCTGCAGGTGGTGAAACAAAATTAACAGATCTTTGCAGAGATTGTTGCAAAAAACTCCGTAATTCAATTGATAGTGCAATAGAAGCTATTCAAAAGGAAAGTAAAAAATGAAATCTTGGATAAAGTCAATCTTAAATGAAATTTACAAAACCTCAATTGCAATTGGTGAAAACGCAGATGTCTCAGATATAACTGACAAGTTAACAAAAGACTGTTGTAATAGTATTGATTTAAACTCAACAGAAGCTTTTCTAGTACATTCTGCAGTTTCTGCTGTTGTAGAAATAACAGCTATTCGAAAATCAATAAATGCATATTTTAAAAATGCTTATACAAGAGCAATTTTGAATCGAACTATTGATGTTGTATTTGAGCAGCAACAGAATGAAATTGAAAAAATGCTAAACACTAAAAATCCTTTCGAGGAGGCTGCTGAGAAGTTTAGCGAGTCTAATGAGAAGACTTTAACTGAGCTTATTGACGATATTATGGAAAAAGCTAAAGCAGCAAAAGATTTAGTAGGAGGAAATTAAATGCTTAAATGCGATCCTTTTGTTACATTAACTACAGATGAAATAGCTAAAAGAAACGACATGCGTTTTATAATCCGTGACAATGTTGACGATCTTAACAATCGTAGGATTGCACTTTTAAACTGCAAAGAGCAAGCTCGGTGGCTTAACGAAAGAATTCGATATTGCAAAAAACACATTCTAGATGTTTTTAATCCAATGCGAAAAGAGATCTGGGAGTCTCCAAGCCTTTGGGATCCTGCTACAGATTTTTCACTAGGTGCAAAAGCTTATGCTTACCTTCTCTACTACCGTCAGCAAATGAATGGTGTTCAAAAGATTATTAAAAGGCTTAAAGCAGAACTTTCTTATCGAAACAAAATGCTGTCCAAAAAGCAAAGCGAGTTGGTTAAGTATGACAACATGTTAAATACAAAATATCAGACAATGCAAGATTAACTTGAAAGGGAGGTAACTTTTTATGGATGTATTTTACAATTTGGAAATAACAGAGGAAAGTATCATTCAGCGAATGTACAAGTTTTTTGGGGATGTACATATAAACAACCTTAAGCAAAAAGCTTACGATGCAAATCTTTCTGAAAAGCAAAGGATAAAAGCTTTTATTGAGTGGAGCAGAGGGTGACAGGTGAATCGGAATTTTGATTAAATTATGCAAAAGCGTTTTAGGAGGCTACAAATGCTAAAAGATGATTTTTATTTTATTGACAATAAGATTGCAAAAGAAAATATTGGAGAGCACGATGGTGATAATCGTTTTCTTGCAGAAGGTATTAACGAGCTAATGCCAAAGTTCTACGAAACTCATCCAGGTTGTACTCCTATTGGAGTTTGCTACGAAGATGAGCATCCTCGCTTTAAAGGCTTTTTCCCGATGGTTTTTGAAGATGAAAATGGAAATCGCTTTTACGACCATATCGATATAGAAACCATTAAAGAGTATTTAGAGTTGCAAGCTAACGATTAATCCGCCTATCGAATTAATTTTCAGTTTTTTTAAAAAAAATTTTGAACTTTTTTAGAAAACTCTTTTGACCTAGAGCCTATATTATATGTGTAATTTAGGAGGTACGAAAATGAAATCATTCGTTAAGGTTTTTAATTATTCATCAAAGGCTTCAGAAGGTGCAGTAAAGACACACAAGGTGTTTATAATGTCAGAGACAGAGGATCACATTCAGGGATTCGACTTGGACAAGCTTACACCTTCTGAAATTCGCGTATTGAAGCGTACATTGAAAAATCACGAAATCAAGAATACCTTCTTTTCAAAGACAAATCCGTCAACAGCAAAGACTACAAAAAGTCTTTCAGATCTTACAAGAAAGGCTTGGCGCAGCTACAAGAAGGAAAGTTTTGCTTACGATGTACTTACAAAGCAGCAGCTCGTTGAACAGCTTACAAACGAAACAAAGCGTTCTTCAACAGCAGTCCGCGCAAACGTAAATGCAGTTCTTCGTGGCAGAAATCGCAAGACAGCCTACGGTCACAAGATTGTAAAAATCGAAATGAATCAGTTTAAGGTTTTCTAAAAAGAAAAAAAGGGGCTTTTAAAAGCCCCTGATTAAGGAAAATCAACTTGCTTGTATCTTTTTTTAATTTTTGAGAATTTCGTTAAAAGTAGTTAAGATGTAGTTTTTATAGACATCATCGCTTAAACCAGGATGTTTCTGAAACATATTCAAAATCTGATTTGAATAAAAATTAGTCTTGTCTGCTTTGTCTACAAAAGTCTTTGTAAGATTGGTAGAGCGCAGTACATTCTCTACAAAAAGCAATATCTTACTTTGCTTCGCTTTTACGATACCTAGTGAGTCTAACAGACTAGCAAGTTGATTAATTTTATCTACCATAAAATTTTTCCTTTAAATTTTAATATCTATGAAATACTCATTCCCTTTATATATTAAGGTTTTTTCTTGATCTAATGCATTTATTAGTTTCTCCTCAGAGAAAATCTCTTTTAATGCTTTTCCAAAAAAACTACGTGTTTGCAGTTCTACACCATCCTCATTTTTTGGAATAAGGATATACTGCATATCATCTTCAATTACTGACATTCTTTTATTCTCCTTTTATATCAAATTGTGATGCACTAGTAGATGAATGATTGTAGTGCCCATCGTAGCTAGAAGCTGCATCTGCTTCGAAAAAAACCATCTGAGCAACACGTACATTCGGTTCAAGTTCAATTACATCATCACTTAAATTATAGATTGAAAGACCGCATACGCCATGAAAACCGGGATCGTAAAAACCGTTTGTTGTAAAAACTCCTTTCCGGGAAAAGGAACTTCTCTGCTTCATATCTGCATAAACATTGTTCGGTAAATTTACACCTTCGTTAATATCTAAATTTAGGTATGATTTAGGAAATAAACGAACTGTTCTATCGAGTTTTAAAGTTACGTCAATTCCAATTTGTTGAATTTGGTCATCAGGTTTGAAGTTTTGACCTGGTATAAAATACCCTTTTTCAATAGCTACTTTTGGATTTATTTGAGCTGCCATCTTTTTTCTCCTTATGGTTTTATTGTATAAAATAAAGTCTAGTTTACCAACATTTTTCAAAAAAATTGGCAGTCTAACTAAATTGATTATTATGAGTTTAATTATTTCAAATACAGCTTTCGCAGGTTCAATACCATCTTGTTTAACTAACGAAATTCCGCATTTATCAGTTTACAGTCTTTTGAATGCTAATTTAAGAAATACATGGTCATCGGAGCTTATTGGTAAGACTTTTGCAAAATATGGGGATTCCAAAAACTCAGTTAAAACAGTAAATGGTGTACAATCTGAAGTTTATAAAGCTGCTGATATAACTTTTGTAGATCCTTCAACAGGTCTAAGCTATACAGGAAATATACCAAAAATTGATTTTACAGTAGAAGGTGCATTTGAAACAGAAATGGATTATTTAATGCACGAGTTTGCAAGATACTTGTCAAAATTGTATCCAGACGATTTTAACTCACTTTATACATTAACTGAAGCTGAAAGACAAACATACTTTAACGAAGCTTTACACATGGTACACTCTTATTTCGATACAGAGCAGATATCCATTAATGATGAAAAGATAGACTTGTATTTGCGTAACAGGTTTTTAACCGGTATTACAGCTATCAGAGCTAAAACAGGAGTTATTACTCAAGAAGAGGAGCTTTTAAATTTACTTAATTATGGTAACATTAACAGTTATGCAGGTTATGTAACTTTTGCAGATGCAAACGGTTCACTTGTATATTCGAATAAAGGAGCTTTGGAATGGAAAGACTGGGATAACCTCGTTTTAGACGGTTTTTATTACCTAGATGAGTCTAACCTTAACAAAAAAGCACTTTTAAAATTAAACGGAAAAATCAAATCAAACTCATTGAAGGATTTTTTGGAATCTCCAAAAGATATTTATCGCTTGCAGAATACAAAATTGAATGTTTTCAATCCGATGTACAGATTACCGGAAGCTACAGAGTCCCTTTTCCTTAATCACATTGTACATGGAAGCTCTTACAATGATATTAATTTAAATGATTGGTTTACCGCAGCAACAGCTCAAGGTATTGTAAAAGCAGGAGCTTCTTTAAAGGCTCTCGAAAATAGTAGTTTTGGATCTATTAAAAAGTTTAATGTAAACTCTAAAGATCAGCAATATTTCGTTTTTGATACAGATACTACATCACCGAACTGCATAACATTCGATAAAAACTTGAATTGGATAAACCCAATTAACATTGAAAATAGCCTATTTGTTACTCAAGGTTATTTAAAGGATCTTAAAAATCTGTATTTGTTAAAAACCTCAGAATGTTCTTATACAGAAAGGTTCTTGGTTGCTGTAGGAAATTACGTAGTAAGTCAGCTTATTAACTTAACTCAAACAGAAGAGTTCTTGAGAGCTTTTCAGGGTGTAGTTGGTGCAGATACAAAAACTTTACAAATGCTTGTAACAGTCAGCCAAGGTGGTAAACACATTTTAAGTGGATTGTTAAATAAATCATTCTGGGGAGATTTTGACTTCTCAAAAGAGACTGCAAGTCATTACGATTACACACAATTTAACTCAGCTTGGATTGCAACTAAAATTTTTAGTCATTTAAGCTATTATAAAGACGCAGAGTTACTCAACTTCAGTTCAAAAAGTCAAATAGATTTCCAATTTGAAGTTATTAGTATGGATCAAGGAGATCTTTTTGAAAGTTACATTATTCAAGACAATACAAAAGGATCAGAACCAGGTCGTATAGCTATTACACCAATAGCTGATGGATATAAAATAACTTTAACTTTTAAGCAGAATCAAAAGATTGTAAACTACAACGGAACTACAGCGCAAGGTACATTGATTGCTGATTCCGGTGCAGCAAACATTAGTTGTAGTTTTGATGCAGCTAAAGGTTCTGTTACAATTGGAGAAACGGAATACTTTTTAAGTGGTTTTGAAGTGTATACAAAAGATGCAGCTGACAAACTGGTTAAAGTCGGAGAACGTCTCGAGTTTGCAAGAGGTAATCAATACTTTTTATCCTACAAATATATTCACCTTTGTAAAAGTTTTGAAGCATCTTTGCAGAGGTTACAAGGACAAATCCTCGACGAAACTTATGATATCAAAACCGTTTATCAAAATCCAAACAATTTACTTTTTGAAGACTCTTCGGATGTAAATACAACTTTGATCAGTATAGATTGGTTTATAAGCTTACAGGACTTTATATTAGCTAATACTAGTTATGCAATTGAAACATCTGTAACAACTGCAGGTACTTACATTAACGCAACAAGGTTAGTCTTAAACGAGGCTATAGCACCAATCGAGTGTGAAAAGAGCTTTATAAATTTTGCAAAGATCTTTTTTACAGCAACTGATATAAATTACTACACACTACAAACGTATAAATGCGAGTTTGTATCAAACGATACTGTACGAATTGAAAAAGATATAGTAAAAACTATTAGACAATATGGTAGAGTAAATACAATTTTGTTTGATACACATGGTAAAGTCTACCCGAATTTAGCTAGACGCTCTTACACAAAGAATGCATATTGCTACATTTCATTTGAGCATAAATCTGATTTCCCTCAAGGTGAAAAAGGTATTCTAATCGTTGACTTGGAGAAAACCATCGATACAAACTCTAAAGTTTTTAATACTCCGGAACTTGAAAAAAGACATATTGTATCCAAAAACCTTTACAGATTGCAGGATCAGTACTACTTTTACAATTTTACTTGGGAAAACTTAAAAAGAGAAAATATCAATTATGTAATGGATAATATCTTCTCAGAAGATGTTAAGGATTTGTACAAAGATACAGCGAAAATAAGTACTTTAACAAAAATTCCTACGAGTTTGACAGAGCTTGAGTACATTACATTGGTAGATGCTAAAGATCAGTCTTTGAATCAGTACGACTTGTACAATGACCTTATACAGGAAAATAAATCCCTTTATTTGGATTCTGCTACAAAGTATCTCTTACACGTACCGATGAATTTGCATAACCTTGTTTATTGTAAGCAGTATGATACGTACTCATATTTGATAAACGATAATGTACCAGCTTACATAACATACTTTAACTCTGACGACTATCTCATGTACGAGCCTCTAAAAAATTTGATTGAAGCTGATCAAAAGAACGAAATTACATTAGAGGAAATACAAAAGATTCAATCACGCAGATACATTATTTGGGGTAATGTAGTTTGGGATGCAAACAATGTTAATAAATCTGTAAAAACTTTAAGAACAATTTGGGCAGGTTACTTTACTAACTTTGAAATCTATTTAAGTGATGATTTAATTCCAAGTTTACCAACCCTTACATCTCTTTCAGGAGGTAAAAAAGTTGTTAAAAGAGACCAGGAAATTTTTAACTACAACTATTGCAGCAATAAAGGTAATCCGGAACTTGACTGGAGTTTTGCAACAGGTTTTTCTAAAACAGACCAAGGTGTAACAAAAGTAAGTATCTTGGATTCTTACTCTCACGCAGCCGTTAACGAGCTTAGTGAAACTCAGACTTTAATAGACAATTCAGATGTAGATAGATTACTACACTTTGTAGATAGTTTCTCCTTTGAAGCTAATAGGTTAGACTTAAAAGAAGATGCATTAAGACTTAAGGATTGTAGTAGTATTATCAACAACATCAATATTGGAAAACTTCGATTAACTTATACAGAAGCAAAAGACCTTGTACAAGAGTACAAAAAAGATAACTATACTTTCCAATTTATGTTAAACTGTCCAGAGGGTGAAGATGGTAACTATACAATTGGAAATTATTACAAGTTAAGGTTAATCTATAACATGTTGCATATCGAAGGTGAAAACTTCCAGAGTACAAAACTCTTCAACAACTTCTGCAAGGGTAACGTTCCTTTGGAGATGTTTATGGATTATTTCTTATTCCAGTACATTACAGATAAAATAATTGGATATAGGACAAAAGCAGATCTTAAAAACATTGCTACAGAAAAAGATGTCTACAGACTTATAGAGTCTAAAGAACTTGATTTAACCCCAGATTTCAAGTTACAGTTTATTGCTAGTTTGTACAATGGCGACAGGTACATTAAAAAGGATGAAGATGGAAATTATTGCTATTTGTCAACAGGTGAGTTTGAAATTGACGAAACTGCAGCTTGGGAAGATTACCTCGGTATTCAGGTAGATAATCTTAATAAATTAACTCTTGACCTTAAAAAGGTTTTAGATTACATCGTAGAGTTTAACACTTACATTCCAGCAATTGCTGCATTAACTGAAGATTATAAATTAAAAATTTATTACTTTAGGCTAATTAAACACGCAGAAAATGATTACGAGATACGAGGAGGGTCTTTCTTAGAAACTTTAAACGGAGATTTGCTTAACAGTTTGATGCCTCTCCAATATAAAGATTTCCAAGTAAAAGCAAGTCTTTACAATAAATATACAGATTTAGCTTCAAAATATCAGTACTTTATAGCTTCGCAAGCTACAGGAAGCATTAACAATTTTAGCTTAAAGCTAGATGAGGAAAGTACACTAAGTCTTGGTTACGATTTGCTAGATGTAACATTAGATAAAGAATTCCTTACAAAGTACGAATACAATGCAGAAAAAGGTACTTTCAATCAAGAAGGAGAAGAAGAGTTAAAGAAACTTGTATATCAAGCAAACGGAAGTGAAGTTGACCTTGAAAACTTAAAAATTGATTCTACAGGTAGAGTCTGGAAGAAGAAAAACGATGGTCAAAAAGTTATGCAATATCAAAACGCTATAAGAGACCAAGAAGAGTATTTAACAGATATTTTTAGCCCTTCAAAAGGATTAAATGTTAGCGGTAAAAGATTGTACTTCAATAACGCAGCTACTTTTGAGTTGACTTCAAATACACAAGCTTTCAGAGAGTACAAACTTGCTACAATACAACTCGGAGTTGAAGAAGCAGAAAGTGCAGATGCGGACTTGCAGAGATGTTATTTACACTTTGATCAAGATTACCAATTACAAGATAATGGCTTCTTATATTTGACGGATATTAAAGCTCCAAACAAACGTACAAGTTACAGTTCGTCTCGAGAAACACAAATTGTTGAAAGGGATTTTACGGTAGAAAATATGCACTTGTTAGCTTTCCAGGAGCAGCAAGATGACTACATCCGTTTGATATTCCAAGATAGTAACCGAGATCAAACAAGATCTTTACTCAACACTATAAACAACATTAAACCTATAGAAGAAGGCTTACATGAGCAACTTATAACGGATACAAAACTTCGATTTGGCTTTACATGGATAGATCCAAACATTAACATTGGTTATAAGTTCTATAAACGAAAGTTCGTCGTAGAAGGTTCAACAGGTTATATCAATCCAACTACAATTACTTTAACAGATCCAGACTTAACAAACGATAAAAGCTTTAAACTTGAGGATCACATTTCTGTTGGAGATGCAGTTCAGTTGTACATCTTAAATCCTTCATCTACTTTTATCGAAGGTCAAACAGTTACTTTAGGACCAAAATTAGATAATGAGGATTTGTATTACGGTCCGTACAAAGTAATTTACCAAGGTACACAGGTAACAGACGGTGTACAGCAACTAAGATTGATACTTACAGGACCAGGTAACATTGTTAGAGTAACTGCAGACTTGAATGGTTCAAAAGGTTTAGACATTTCTGAACCAATCACTTTTGACGCTACTCACAAGTATACAGCTTTTACTGTAGATACAATTAAACCAGATGCAACAAGACCTTCTGGTGCAATAGTTTATCGCGATGATGACGAAAATATACACTTAATCGCTTACTTAAATGATCTATTTATTGATCCAGAAACAAACGAAGGTTGGAATGGTCTTTCAACAGGCTACGAGCTCTTAAAAGGTAAGTACCGTATTACAGATACAAACGGTCAACTGGTTGAAAATACAAATGTATTATTTACAATATCTTCAGCAAAAATGCAAACCCCTAAAACAGCTGCCCAAGCACTTGTTTACGACCATATATCTTGGGAAGCTGTAGACCAAACAGATACAAAAACAGATGATGAACCTTCTGAATTAAATCAGCTTATTCAAACTGAAGAGGATGCTTTAGCAAACGAAGAGCTTTTAGCTGAATTTACGGAACAAGAGATTGAAGGTAGACCAACTCAAATTGTTGAAAGTATTACACTTCCAAACAGTTCGATTAATTTTGACAACTACGATCGTATGTTCTTGCAATCAAGTGATCCTGAAGTTGTAAATGGATCTGGTTGGTTAAGTAATCCAGCAGAAGCAGAGATGTTTGATGTTTCTGGAATTTATGACAAAATTGCAACTTCTAAGTACGACGAGGATGACAAAACCACTTACGTCGAAGAAGATTTTATTGATAATGCAGATGACGATAGCTTAAAAACATTTATTAGAGAAACTTTAATAAAAATGTTTGACGAAGGTAGTACAGCTGCAAACACTTTAGCAAACTCGAATATTCAGGCTTCAGATACAGACGAAGATGTAAGTTTAACTTTACCACCTACGGATGGTATTTTTACGACTACAGCCGATACTCACATAGAAGCAGCTTTAGTGCCTTTTGCGAAAATAATTTATCAAGCTGGAGATAACGTAAGTATTGATTTAAAGAACGCACCAATTTTCTTACCAACTTTCCAAGATTTTGATGTACCAGTGTTCTTAGAAACAGGTTGCGAACCAAAATGGAGAAAGATTAAAATAATTACAGGTACAACAAATCGTGCAATAGAAAATGCATCTAGTGATGAACTAAAGACTTTTGCAAGGACTTTACTTCCAACAAATTATGTTACTAGAAAAGCTCCAAAAGTTTCAAGCTGGATAAAATCTGGAAATTACATTGTTGCTTGGGATCAGACAACTGGTTCAATAATTGTAATGGATAAAGTTGGTAATGTAAAAGGTAGAGTTGCGATTCCAACAATCGGTTACAAACAACCAATTGTAACAGATGATATTTCTCATTCAAAACTTTCTAGCGCATATTGCATAAATAATCGCTTGTACATGTATAATGAGGAAACTTTAATAGCTTTTGAAAATTACGTGGCTCAAGCAAACAATAGGAGTAAAGTTAACGAAACAGAAGGTATTTATAGTGTTTTCGACAAAAATGGAACATTGTACTTACCAAAAGTTTTGAAAAATGTAGATGTTGCAAGTTTAAACGAGCAGCAAAAAGCTTTAGTTGATTTTGCTAAGGATGTAGCTAGTTACGAAGCTTATAGAGACTATTGTAAATATTTAGACTTTATGGCTCCTGACGCGGGTGAGTACATATCTTTTAAAGATGAAAGTCATGTATGTAATTTTAAGACACTTGGCGAGGTTCTTGAAATTGCTAACTTAACTACAGAGTTAGCTGCTTGGAAAGAGGTATTAAACATTCTCGCGGATACAATGTTACCAAAACTTGTAAAAGGTATGCCATACTTTACAGAAAATACACTTGCAGATGAAAACTTTAGTGTATTAAAAGGTACTACATCTATTAGCACAGTTGGTTCTACAACATACGCGTTTGAAAGTTTGATTAAGTACTCTGGTATGGAAATTGTAGGCACAAAAGCACTTCTTTACGGAGAAATCGATTGGCCAAAAATCAGTGATGTTACAGAAGTCATTAAGAGCAATATTGCTGCTAAAGTAGCAAAAAGTCCGAACGTTGCAATTGAGTACAAAGACTTGATTGCTGATCAATTTGCAATTGAAGTTGAAGCAGAACTTAAAGCTAATTTTGCTGCATTTACCAGTGAAGAAGCTTACCCAGAAAACGGTGGTATAAGACCTTTCAATGTTACAGTTGATTTGGAAACATTGCAGATCACAAACGTTGTAAACGATGGAAGAATTATTGAAGAAAACATTGTACCTTCTGCAATAAAGTCTATAAAAGTAGATGGAGAAAAAATTACAGCTATTACAGAAGATGGTACATACGATTATGGAGATCCAGCAAGTTCAATTATTAGTCCAGATACACAAAATGTACAAAACAAAAGAGTTAACACTGACGATCCGCCAGTAATGAGCGGAAGTGTAACACTTGTTTACGATGCAATTAAGAATGTTGACTCTTTTGGTAGAATAAATATCGAAGATGGTGTAATTGAAATTCAGTTAAAAGGAACAGTTGTAGCAAACGCGGATGTTGTACTCTCAACAATTGCTAGTGTTGATCAATACAGTTTCAAATTAAGGGATGATACAATTGTACTTAACGAGGGAGAAACAGTTAATGTAATTGCACTTGTAAAAGACTTTAAGAAGGATAATTTCCAGTTTGGTTACGGATATGTAACCGGTATGTTCGATTACTTAACATCTGCAAAAACACTCTTCCAAGTTCCATCATACCATTATGCAGATTTTGCTACATACGATAATGCAGATAGTCTTGAAAGACCTGTTATGATAAAAGATGAGTTTGGTAACGATACAGAACAAGTTGCTTATTGGAAAACAGACTCGGTTTTTGACTTGTATCCAACATTCGAGAAAATAGATGATGATAAAAAAGCAAACTTTTATAAAGTAGATAGCAAAGGTAATGCAACATACTTAAAGAATGACCTTGGTAAGTTTATTTTACGAATGTCTCCAATGTTCGGAGATATTAGTGGTGGACAAATCATTAATTTGGACAAAGCTAATGTAGATACAATCGCAGGTGAAGCAATTGACAATCAAGCTTTAGCAAACAATATTAATTTGCTTATTTCTGATAAAAAAGCTTATCAGCTAGACTACATAGATTTGTTAACAAGCTTTAAACCTCAGAAAGTTCCTGCACTTGTAAGTAATCCTTTAGGAGCTGTAATTAAGTATCCTTACAAAGAGGTTGCATTAGATATTATTCCTGACGAAAATACAAAAATCGAAGCTTACGACGATTACATTGTAGCAACAGTAAAGCTCGCAGATAGTAGTTTTGATGTTATAAAAGATCAATATACAGGAAATAAAGTTGCAAAATATGCTCAATCCAATTTAGGCCAAATGGAAAATGTTTTAGGAAAACAAACAGATTACGAGGATATTCCAATTGAAACTTTAGCTACATCAAGTACAACTAAACATTTCTACGAGAAAAAACCTGACGGTTCTTACGCACTGATAGTAGGTAATCGCGTAACAAGTAAAGGTTTAACATTTGCAAATAGCTTAACAGATCCTACGAATAATGTTTTAACAGTACAAGGTTCTGTAAGTGCTACGGTCACAAATGGAACAATCCAAGGTACAACAAGCGTTGATTGGGAAGGACATTTAGGAGGTATTTGGAATGTTTTGCAACAAAATCTTACAGTATCTTCGATGAAGCTTTGTATTGCAAATAAAACAAATGTTTTACCAAGGTTTGTACCAATTACAAAATACAAAGCAAAGTCTTTAAAGTCTGGAGATTTGAAGATTCTAACAAGCACATCTCACGAACTGTACATACCAAGTAAAGGTTACGGACAAGCTTTACTTGGTGATTATAAAACACCAATAGATTGTTTGTTCGAGGATGGAACATTCTTTAATACAGGTTTAAATGAGTTTAAGAAAAGAGTCGAAAAAGCTTTTACGGTAAATGAAAATGGTGAAAAGTTTTTGTTAGTAGATGCAAACGGTAAACCAGTTTATAATTCTGACAATAGTATAGCTGTAATGCCTGCAATGATGTACAAATCTTTTGCAGCAGCAGATTCAGATTTAGCAAAAGATTTGCCAACTATTAATGAAATTGGAGTAAGCGACGAGATCTTAATTGACATGAGTATTTTCGAAGAAGTTGACATGCAAAATGTTTTCTTCGAAAAACAGGAGGTTTTAACGCAATTAGACTTCGTTAAAGGTACCGTTGACGGAACTGCAGATGCACTTACAGCTAAAAAATCCGCAGTATACGACTTGTTCAAAAACAGACTTAAGTTAAGTTGTAAACTTACTTACAGTAAATGGAAGCCAGATGTTACTTCAAAATTAACCGTAAAGATTCCTAATAGTTTGATAGATACGATCGGGTATACAAGACTTTATCGAGATGAATCTGTACCAATAAATTATCAGTACTTGACAAGGGACGGAACTTACGAAATTACAAAGGTAGGTGGTTTGAGAGATTTAACAAGATACTCTTGCAACAAGGATGGCGGATTACTTTATTACGATTTAAATGGAAAAATCAGTTATACAGCTACTTACAATCCTCCAATAGCAGCTCTCGCAAGTATCGAAAATGTTCACTTCTTCGATATTTCAAGGGATTTGATAGAATCTATCGTAACTGGATGCTTCTACATATCTCATAAGTCTGTAAGCTTCGAATACAGAAATAGTATGGTTTGTTTGATTGATTCAATTTCGCAAAAAAGTATTATTTGTATTCAAAATCCAAACGAAGCTCTTAGTAATTTCTCTAAAATAAGAAGAACAGTAGGTTGGACAGAGCCAGTACTCTTTAAACCAGTTTTTGACTTAGACAATTTAACTGTAGATTTGGTCTATAAAGAAGCTTCTCAATCCTACAATTTTGTTTATTTATACGATAAGAATAAAAACCTCGTTGGAAAAGTATTCTTTAAAAATAAAATAAACGAAAATAACTTGCTGGTTTTCTCAAAAGAGTTAAATTAATCGCGTTTTTGAAGACAAATACAAAAGTAAGAAAAAATGCCACACTTTTCGTGTGGCATTTGTTTTTAGTCGCCAAGACGAGATTTGAACTCGTGCGGATGTTACCATCCGAGGGATTTTACTGTTTTGATTCTGCTAACAATCTAGCAGCTTTTGTGTAGTTAGCTCCTTTTGGTGCTAAACCTACCTTCATTAAAGCTTGTCGAATATTTTTACTACTTTTCAAAGCTTCTAAAAGTTCCTCATCCGAAACTTTTGTTTTACCTGAATTGATATTTCTACCTCTCCAAGTATCTGTTTGTGAATGACAGTTAGGACACAAAAATCTTAAGTTATCTGGCTTATTGTGATTTCTTATGCCATCTATATGATCAATTTCTAGAGTAATTGGTTTGTTTTGCCAATTTGAAATTCCACAGCAGCTACATTTGTAAGAAACTCCATACTCTAAAAGATGTCTTTTTAGATTTTCTGAACTGTAAAATAATTCAGGATTTGCTAAAAAGAATTCTAAAGACTCTTTTTTTCGAGTTTTTAGACTCTTTTCTCTACTTTCATCTGAAAAGTTTGGAACTCGTTTTTCTAAATGAGCTTGTTTTAAACTTTTTGAATTTTTCTCTCTAACAGCTTTACAACTGCTAGGTTGTTCGCAACAACACCACTTTCCATTTTTTAATTGGAAATTAGCTTTTTCGTTACAACCATATTCACATAATTTGATATTTTCCATATCCTAATTAGTGAAAGGTTTTAATTAAAATGTTGTCTATGGGCTTGATGAGATTCGAACTCACACGGATGTCACCATCCGAGGGATTTTAAGTCCCTTGCGTACTACCAGTTTCGCCACAAACCCAAAAAAAGCGAGATGTAAAAAATGCTTAACAGGCAAATCCTTCATCAGGAAATAGGAACACCCTATGCTTTTTACAATTTCGTCTGGTAGGACTCGAACCTACAATCTCAAGGCTCCAAGGGCCCGCGTTTAACCGTTAAACTGCAGACGAATGAAAATTCCTATATAAGAAACATCTAGTAGTTAAAACTTCTAATGTTTTTATATATTTGAACACTACTGAATATAGGCCACAAACTTTTAAAAATTTCCTTCTTTTTTAAAAAATTTTTTTAACATCTCAATAAGTCACTAATTAAAAATTATTACATAGGAGATTAAAAGTCATGACAAATACAAAACCTTTAAAAGAAGCTGTAAAAAAAGCTGCATTAAACTCTTTTATACAGTCTGTAATTGAAAATAGTAAACCTCCAAAGAAAATTAAGAGACCGGGAGACGCTGTAAAATATTTTAAGGATCTTGCAAAGGATAGAGCTTTTGTAAAAGAGCAAGTTGACGGTTTTATTAACACAAAAGATTACGATTCTGCAATTACAATGCTAGAGAACATGAAATATTTACTAACAATTGGTGAAGCAGAAGCTACAAAATTGGTTAAAAAGTACGGAAAGGATAACGAAAATTATCCACTTGCAAAAGCAGAATAGTTTTGAAGAACTTTAAAAAAAGGCCCTTTTAAAAGGGCCTTTTCTTTTTTTCTAAAGACTTTCTATTAAGTCTGTTACATCTTCGTATAATTGTGTAGTATTTTCGTGGTTAATTTTAAGTATTCTTTGATTCGCAGATCCTCGGAATTTTAAGTTTGGATTTTTTAAATCCTGTAAAAAAGGACCGTCTATTAAATAATCTATTTTTTCAAAAATTTTAAAAACTAAATCTTTCTTATTAGCGTTTGTTGTAAGCTCTTCGGCTGTATAACCTGTCCATACCCAAATGTCTTTTTTTGGAAATGCTTCTTTTGCAGCAGTAACAAGTTCCAATACAGCTTCTAGGTTAAAGTCTGAGAATGGCTCTCCTCCTAAAATCGATAGACCTGCTACATAATCTGGTTCAAGAGATTTAAGAACTATATCTTGAACCTCTTTTGTCCAATCTTGACCAACCTCTTTATCCCAAGCTGTCGCATTGTGACAACCTGGACAAGCATTTCCTTCTAGAGCCTTTTGACACCCGGAAAAGTAAACGGAGGTCCTAAGACCTCTACCATCTGCTGAACTAAAGCTTCTTATAAGTGAATACTTCATAAAATCTTCCTCGTAATACATAGAGTGTGTGAAATAGCTTGAAAAAACTTTTTTACACAAAACTATTTAGTCGGTTTTGCTACTTCTAGTCCTTTAAAACTTGGTTAGCCTCTTCCATTACACGAGAAAGCTCTTGCATAAAAGCTTCTTTTGCTTCTGCTTCTTTTTCTTTACTTTGCAAATCTTGTGCTTGAGCATCAGCTAATTGCTTTTGTAAGTTTTCTATATCGGATTTATAAAGTCCGTTTTGTGTTTGTACTTTATCTAACTCGCTTTGAACATTTTCGCAAAGTTGCTTTCTGTTAACATACTTTTCATGCAAAGTTTCATACTCTTTTTCTTTTTCTTCAAGCTTAGCTTTTACATCTTGCAGTGTAGCTTGCAAATCCACAATTTCTTTTTCTTTTATCTCTATGTTATCCTCAACAAGGTGTTTTATAGATTGTAAAGATTTTGCTTTTAAGTCCTCGTAATTTCTTCTAGCTTCGTCTCTGTCGGACTTTATTTTAAGTATTGCATCCTTGTACGATGCTAGTTTTTCAAGAACATCTTGCTCTGTCATTTTTTGTTCCTCTCTTAGTCGCTGCTTAATATAGACTCAATTTCTGCGACAGCTTCATCTACTTTTTTAGAAAAACCTTCTTGCTTTTTTTCATTATCTACTGGTGTTTCCTTCTCAACAACCTCCTCTACCTTCGGAGGTTCCTCTTCAACTTTTTCTTCCTGTATTAAAGTTTCCTTTGCAACGTCTAAGTCTGCAGCAGGTTGAGTAAACTCTTTTTCTTCTTGTATACGCTTTTTGTAGTATTTTTTAGGTTTTTCTGAATCGTTTTCACTAGCTTGGGTTTTTGCTTTTTTAGAGTAACGTAAGATAACGTCGTCGATAGTATCTTCCATTAGCTCAACACACTTGCGAGCTCTTATCTCGAAGTCTTTTTGACTGATAATACCTTTTCGTAAATAATCTTTATAAGTCTTTAACAGGAATAAATCAATGTTAAAATCCTGTCCAAAATAGGCATCGTAAGCGTAAAGCATTTTTCTGTCGATGGTCGTTTTTGGAGTAAAAAGTGCAATTAAAAATTCCTGAACAATACCAACAACTGCAATCAGTATAAGTAGCATCCACTCTGCAGTTCCCATACCGCCAGCTTTTGTATCTGCTTTTATGTATGTTGCAATTAAAGTAAAAATTTTAGAACTTTCACCTACATCTCCAGCATCTGGAGCTTGCCACTTGTTTATAGAACCTTGTAAAATAGATATTACAACTTGAGCATCAAAAGGTTTACCTTCTTCATCAGTAAAAACTAATTCTGTTCCATCAGGATCTTTATAATTTTTATACTTTAAAGCTGTTATAAACTCTTCAATTTGTTGACTATCAAAAGCAATTTGCTCTTCGTAAAGTCCTGTACTATCCAAGACAATGTTTTCAACTGCAGTCGATCGTATTGCTTTTAACAAATCAGCTTTACTAAAGTAAATAGCATTTTTCCAAGTAGCACCTGGAATTTCATTTACAATCTTTTGAATTATACTTTGACCAACTGAACCTTTCTTCTCTTCGTCTGAAAGTCCAAGATATTGAGTTTGATATGACTTTAAAATTTCAAAGTATCTATCAACCTCTGAATTCGCTACATCTTGAGCGTCTTTTGCTCCAGATATGTTATCTTTAGTTGCTTCTCTTTTATCTGAAATTCCAGTCTTATAAGAATTTTTTAAGTTAATTAACTCATTTGCATCCTCGGTCATATTCTTAATGTTTTGCTCGATTGTGCGTACTCCACTACCGATTGAGTTAACAGATAAAGAAAGGGCTGTAATGATAGATATTGTAATTAAAAACTTGTGCGCTGCATGCCACTTTATTTTAATTTTGTTTATGTTTTTCCACCAGCTGTAACCTTCATTCCTTAAACGCGTTTGCAATTCATTGATTGCACCTATACGCATTGCACACCAGAATTTTCCAGCTATCAAACCTAATGAAATTATTGTATACAATACAGAGGCTGGAATTGGTACCGTACCTACATGAAATAGTGATTTTGATAATCCAGAAAAGAATGTTAAATCAATAAAACCAGATGCAATTGAAAGTAAAATACATGTAATTAAAATACCTGTATTTGAAATTGAAGTTACACTAATAACAGGTTTTATACTTTCTCCTCTTTTAGGCCATGTAATTGGAAAAATAAATGTTTTCTTATTCGTTGTCTCTCGGACTTTTTTTGTAGTATTTCTCATAATTGAATTAGTTTCTCCGAAAATCAATATAGAATATTTACCGCAATTAGCTCTTGTAAAATAACTAATTTTTAAATATGAAACGTTTAAATGAAAACCCGTGTATAGAATACCCTGAAGTAGCTTATGCATATAATTTTGCAAAAAGAAAGCATGATGATACAGGTGCGATTAGAAAAAATACTGGAAAACCATATTTTGTTCATCCTGAGATGGTTGCAGATGTAGTTGCTGCTTACGGTGGAACGGATGCAGAGATTGAAGCGGCTCTTTTACACGATACTTTGGAAGATACAGACACGACTGCTGAAGAGTTAGAAGCTGTTTACGGACCTACCGTTGCTCAAATTGTAGAAGAGGTAACAAACTTTCAGCCAGATGTAGATAGATTGGGTAAAGAGAGTTATATTAATCAAGAATTGCTAGAGCTTTCTAATTCTGCTTTACTTGTAAAAGTTGCAGACATGGTATGCAATTTACAGGATGCACCAAAACCGGGTCAAAAAGAAAGACTTATAAGGAATCTTGAATACTTACTCGATTTTAGAGATGATTTAGATCCAAGAGTTAGAAGATTGTTAAAATCTGTTCCAGAAATTGAAGATAAGTACGATTTAGATGTATCTGAAGCTGATGTTTCTTTAGACGCGGATGATTTTGACGAGGATGATTACGCTGAATATTTAACAGCTTCCCTTAAAAGGTCTGAAAAAAGAATTGTAGAGTCTACAAAAAAGCTTTAACAATCGTATACTATAAAGACTCTATTATTTTCAAGCAAGATCTCTGGCTTGATTAAAGCTTTGCACATATCTTTTGATATAGTCATAGAGTTTGAAATATGATTGTATATGAGCTCGTTTAAAAATCTCCAAGAGTTCTTTTTATACAATAAATCTTCGATAGCTTCGTTTTCGTTTAAAACTTTTGTTAAGTTAACAACAAACGCAAACTTTACCTTTTTGTGTAAAATTATATTTTCGTAGTAATAATCGGTATTACTGTTACAACTTTTCATTAAAAAGCAAACTATCCAAGCAAACATTTTTTGTTTAGAAGTTTTGCAAGCAGCTTTTGCACAATTGTAACACCAATCGATTGGAGTATTGTTTAGCTTTTTTATATCACTTGTAGTCATTCTTTTTTCCCTTTTTTCGTTAAACCTGCTTCCTCAGCAAACATTTCTACTGGACATTTACCCCACTTTTCGAAAAAAGCTTTTTGCTTTTCTTTATTTGGCTTAGCCGTATGAAGAGTTGCGCCATTAAAAAACCCGTCAACTTTTATCTTTTCCCTGTCGAAAGTAGCTCCAAATTCTGTCCAATACTTTTTTTGTTCCTCTTGGAAATCCTTTTCTTTATCTAAAGTTTCTTGATCAAAAGGTTGAGTTGTTGTTCCTTCAGGTACTAAATCTTCTAACTCTTTACAATAATTTAAAACCTTCTTATAGTCTTCAAGGTAATTTTTTACATCTTTTTCAATTCTTTCTTCTAAAGAAGGTTCTTTCTGATTTTTATTAAAAAATGGTTTTTGATAATAAATCACAGGCCATGCTTTTGGGTTATACTGCTCACAATAGCAATATTTTGAATAATCTCTTAAATGACAAACTACATAAGAGCAATTCAAGCAACACTTCTTATCATCTCTAATAGGAGTATTGTAATGGGTTAAATCTATAAGCTTTTTATGAAAAGGATCTTTTAAAGAATTTTCGCAAAAAATAGACTCTTTTACCAAATCTTCAATAATTGGTTTTACTTCTTCTAAAGAATACTTTTTGTACATTTTAATCACTCCATTTCCAAGCTAATTTTATAGCATTAAGTTTACTGACTCCATGGTAAATTAAAACCTTCTCCAAATCGGAAGTTAAAGAGTCAGAGCAAGTCAAGTAATCCTCGTTTGTATGTTTTTGAAGACAATTTAGAATATCGTCGTTCATTGCCTCTGTCATAGTGGACTTATTCGTATATTTTAAACGGTCCTTTATGTCATCTCTAATCCAAACCTGAAATTCAAAAAGCATCGGACCTGCTAACTTAAAGTTTTCTAGCTTGCTGCTCACCCTGGTTACTCCTCGTTCCACTCTTTTTTAAGTTTTTCCCAAATTGGTTTTACTTCTTCATCTTTAATTCTTCCAACACATTCGTATGTATTCGAAATAGAAGCTAAATAAACATTCAAAGGTTCAAGTAAACGATCTACTTCCGCATATTCAAAATTGTCACAATCCTGTTCACACTGAGATTGTTCAAAATAATTCATTACATCTTCCGCGGTTAACCTAAATGGTTTTATTTTTTGATAAACAAAAACACACGGACAATCGATTGCATTTACTTCATCCAATTCCCAATCAGAGTAATATGCTTCTAAACAATCCTCAATATCATGATCATAAAGCTCCTCTGCAGAATCCTCTGCAGCTAAAAGATTATCATCTTTTAAATCCTTACTCGAAAATGTAGTGCTCATTATCTTTTCTTGCATCGTCATTCTCTTCCTCCAAAACTTCATTAATCTTTTCCAAAGCAGCTTTAACATTTACGAATTCTTTAAGATTTCTTAAAAGAAATTTTGCATACTGTAGATTTTTAATCTGAGTTTCTGTCATTTTGTTTTGGTCTCCTCTTTTTTACCTTATCGTATATACAACTACCAACAATAGCTCCTATAAAAATTGTTAATATGACTGCAATACCAAATACTAGGTATTTAAGATGTAAATCGTGTTCATAAGTTTCTTGTTCTGTAGCAAATCTTTTTCCTTTAAAATTTTCCTTTACATATTGAACGCACCGATCAGGATCTTTTTGATAGTAGTAGCATTCTCTTTCGTAAAAGGAAATTGTATAAGGTTTTTTCCAACTCCAAACCTCATATCTATTTACATAATACGTCATAGGACCGTTGTGATACTGGCGTTCATGCCTTTCTCGTCTACGTCGAGCGGCAGCTGCTGCTGATGACGTTGCTGCACTCACTAGTGCGGGAGAAACACCTGCATGAATTTCCGAAGAAATTAAAAATAATGTAAAAAATATTAGCAATCCTTTTTTG
>Ga0326512_10000167_pt1 | contig 56764 bp, 64 predicted proteins | sample 1_2617_0518_D_FD_203652 | JGI IMG/M metagenome (GOLD analysis project Ga0326512, IMG submission 203652) | Bovine rumen microbial communities from UC Davis, California, United States - 1_2617_0518 | ecosystem: Host-associated > Mammals > Digestive system > Stomach > Rumen | place: USA...
ATTTAATGACAGGAATAATCCTGTAATTACAATAAGGAGTGAGAAAGATGAAGAAGACTTTTATCGCTATCGTTATGGCAATTACGGTTATGAGTGTTATGGTTATGGGGGCCGAGAAGGCCTTCGCTGCTACCTACAGCAATGACGCTGTGGTAGCCAACGATGCAGACTACTATGTTTGTCGAGTTAACGACGACTTCAAGAGCATCGTGCGGTATATCGAAGCGAATCCGAATTGGGACTTCCATTTGGTGAAGATGATGATTCATCACGAAGGTGATGACATAATCGTCAGCACCGCTTGGATGAACGAGAACGGAATGAACTACGAGACTTACCGTTACGGTACAGATGAGGTCGCCGACCTCGACATGCAGGCGGCTGTCATCGACGGCTACTACATGTGCCACTACTGGTTGGTTTAGCTTTGCGAGGGGCGCTTTTACAGGCCCCTTTCCTTTTTCTCGAAAAGATATTTTACACGCCCTTTAATGAGAACGTATAAAACGTTAAAGGAGGTTCTATGGATTGGTTTGGCAAGGCAATTTCATGGACAATCGCTGCAGGATTCTGTTTGATGGGGGTCTATGTAGGACTACTAATACTCCGCATTGCGTTCGGAGTTGCGGGATTCTTACTTGGATCGTCGTTGGGAACGGTCCTGCTCGCGATACTTCTTTGGAATTGGTACAAGAGACACAAGGATAACTTTAAGTTTTAGGTTCTGCTGAGAGGTCACACATGTGGCCTCTTTTTCTTTCGAGAAAGGATATTTTATGCTTCATGTATTTTCGCATCTGTTCGCTTGCATGGCATGCTTTGGTCTCGGACGAATGAGTTACTTAGTAATGCGAAATAGATATTTGGAGGACAAGAAACAGGAGCTGCTTTCTTATCACGCAGAACTCCTTGCAATCGAGGAGAACCTAGAGGCGAGGGATAAGCAAATTCGACAGAAGTGGCAAAACCTGGTGGATGATATTTCAAAGTATCAGGCGATGGTTGGCGGATTTGAAAATGGCAAGTGGACGGATATGGATGATGTTTATCTCAATTCATGGAAGTCTGCCGAGGAATAAGTTTTACACTCCCCTTAATGGAGCAATAAGGCTCTAATGTCGAGAGGAGTTTTATGAGAGACCATAATTGGTTTGGACTGTTGGGCATTCTAGCTATTATATGTCTACCACTATGGATTTTGAAAGATGCGATTCGGGATATTTTAGACTAGACTTGCTCTATTAGAGGCTGCACACGCGGCCTCTTTTTATTTCGAGGAGTTTGATGGAATACAAAGCTGAACGTAATGCAAAAATTTATGACGAATGGGCTATAAGAGGAAGGAGTTTTGCGGATATTGGTCGAGAATACGGCCTAACAAGAGACCGAATACGCGAAATTGTGAAGGCGGAGGGACGAAAAAGGGCAAATAAACACTAATGACAAACCGCAGGTAGATGGCCATGTTTTAAGGCGATTTAAGGCCTTTAAATTTTTAAAACGGGTAATTATACCTAAAAGAAAGGATATTTAATGACTTTTGAAGAGTTTTGCGAGTGCTGCTCGTGCGATGAGTATGATGTGACAAATAACGAAACGCAAATAACTGTTATATTTACCGCAGGAATGATTCGAGAGTTTTCAAAAGTGTTTTACAAAGCGAACGAAGAGGTCGCCAAACGACTAATTATGCACGACCTCTATGACTATCTAAAGGAGCGATTTAATGGATAACGTAATTTGTAATCCCGACGGCAGTATTGATTGGAATGCGAACGGATGGCCAGAGCCCAATCCAGGCGCCGAGACTATGGTTGACGGGTATAGCACAAATGGCATGCCGTCTGATATTTTCGATATGTGGATGGACGAATGCGATGAGCTCGAGACGGGGTGGAGCATTGATTGGTAATACCGAAATTGCCGAACTTATGATGTTGCGTCAAGCGGCGGAGCTGTATACCTGCGCAGAGATTCTACGCGACGCTATTGAGGGAGACGAGCACGACCAATTTAGCGCTGACTATATAGATGGCGAGCGCGATATGGTGCGTTATGCGGCTAAAGGGTTGAAGGTAAAAATCGACGAACTTCTTGAGTGTTTTGGAATTGAGGAGGACGAATGAGCAAATTCCTTTGCGGCGTGTATGTAGGAGCTAGTGCAGTTTTTATTTGGGGAATGTTCATCGAGATTCAGAGAATGGCGGGAATGATTAATGGCCAAAGTAACTCTTAGGCAATGCTTCATGTGCGGTAAGGATATTTCTATTGGCGACGATGCCGGTCAGATGACCTTTGCTGGATTCTTTGACCGCAACCAATTTCCGTATTACAACCAAATCAATCTCTGCAAGTCCTGCCATATAGATCTTTACGACGTAATAATGCATTGTTTATATTCTGAATACAAGGAGGACAACAATGGCGACTCCGATAACTCTTGACGAATTCTTTGAGATGGCACAGCTTGGTGGACAAATCAAAGCTTACCATGATATTATAGACCTTATGAACGAGTGTCATGGAGATGGCGATGAATTCGTCGCCAAAATTATGAGCAATTTTAAGCTCCTAAATAAAGACTTTTCCAATGTTGCTCTAAAGTTTAAGATGGGCGGGAGCAAGGTTCGCATGGATGAAGAGAGCATCGATGGCCTCGGTAAATGATATTTTACACAGCCTTAAGTGAGGGTGCGGTTACACAACAGAAAGGAACGAAATGAAAGGTTTCAGCGGTCACACGTCGTACTACGTCAATGTAGGACAAACTATCGGAATCGTCGGCGGATTAATTCTGGGCTTTAAGGCTCTTCGCGTAGAAGAAGCCAAGGCCGGTATTCAGCGCCGACCTCTGAAGGATGTCGTCGTTGATGATATTCGTCGTGTGAAGACGTGGTATTCAGACAATTTCGGTGCCACTAAGATGTACACGCACCGATAGACATTAGGGCTGGCTTTACGCTGGCCCTTTTGTTTTCGAAAGGATTGCTTATGCCTATTTGGGTTAAGTGCATTTTTATGCTGTGGGTTGTAACATTTGTCCTTGTTATATATCTTCGTATGTGGGCATTGAACGATAAAAATATTGGACGTATTGTGCGACGTGACTTTCCTAAGTGGGTTCTTGCTACAGGGTGGTCTGTGATTGCATCGATAGCATCAATCATCCCGTTGTTTGTATGGTTGATATTTTTTAGGTAGTTTTTACACATCTCTTAATGGAACGGATACAAGATTCCGTTGAGAGAAAGGAAACGAGATGAACTTCGAGATTTCTGAGGACGTCAAGTTCTGGCTTATGATGCTTGGTTACACCGGCGGCACGCTTGTGCTGTGCTACTGGATGTACAAGTGGTTTGCCGGACTCGTTGGCGCCGCAGTTGTCAAAGAGCTCGTCAAGGCCGGAGTCATTGCGGTCTTGTAAAGTTCCAAAATAGAAGGCGCTGTGCTGGTGTTACGCAGCGCCTGTCTTTTCTTTTCGAGGGGCAAGAGAAAGGAAGCGTTATGGCTAGAAAACTGTCCGACGAACAAAAGCTTTATATTTGCGAAATGCTGGAAAAGGGGTGTACATACAGGCAAATTTGCGCCGATGCGAAGGTGTCTCCATCAACTATATCGGCTGTTAAGAAAGAATTTTATGGAAAGGACGACGACGTGAAGAAGGCCATCATTGCAGGAGATAAGTTCAACGGAATTCTTGAGTGCGTAGGCTCCAATCAGTATGTCGGTACTTGTCGAGTGCAGGGTGGCAAGTTCAAGAAGCGTCGTTTTTATTGCAACAACTCTACAGAAGCAAAGAATCAGTGGGAGGAATGGAAGGACGAGCTGCATGCCGAAGAGAAGCCTGTAAACAACACTCCGATTGAGGTGAAGCCAATGAGGAAGCCTGTTGTAAAAGAGCCCACGGTTGTCACCACTCCTGCGATTGTAAGTACTTCTCCAGTACCGCCAAACAACGCAAACGAGATTTATATTCTCGCTGTCGGTGACCCGAAGATTGCTGGCTCTTTCGCCACCTATGACGAAGCCGTACAGGCCGCCACAATTGCGAATAACGCTCTAGAATTTGCCGGGGTGGATATTCGCTATTCGGTTTTGAAGGTTCTGCCGTACGGAAGCAAGTCATAGGTTTTACACGCCTCTTAATGGCAGTAATGGTGCTGCTACGTAGAAAGGAAGATATTATGGCGAACACCAAGATTGTCGACAACAATCGCGCGTCTAAGGACCGTCTTCTGTTCAAGCGGGCATTTATGTACCGACAGAGCGGGCATGACTATTCTTGGATTGCGGCTAAGCTCGGCATGTCCGAGGTGGCTGTCAAGGAACTTCTGACAGTTACGTTCTAAGCACCATTAAGCAATTTGAGGGGCTGCGTGGAAACACGTGGCTCCTCTTTTTCTTTTGATATTAAAAAGAAAGGACGCATCATGAAGAAGATTCCATTTGGTAAGATTTACAAAACAGGCAAGGCGTTCCTAGTAAAGCATTCTGCTGATATTCTCACCGGATTCACGGCATGCGGAGTGGTTCTCACGGGTATAGAGACTCATAAGGCAACGAAGAAGGCCGAGGAATACCTTCGTATTAATGGTTACGACAAGGCGAATCCCGAGACTCAGAAGGTTCTGAAGTGGGAGTCTCGCAAGAATTATATTCTGCCCACAATTATCGGTGGTGCTACCATTGGCGCTGCGGTGGGTGCAAATCTCATCAACCACAAGCAAATTGCTGGCTTGGCAGCAGCCTGCACGGTCGCCGAGACGGCACTTAGCGAGCATCGCGATAAGATTGAGGAGCTGATGGGCGAAAAGGCTCTTCAGAAGATTGACGATGAAGTCAATATGGACCATGGGCATGATATTCTTATGAACGACGACGAGGTTTACGACACCGGTCGTGGTAAGGTTCTGTGCTGTGAAGGATATTTGACTGGTAGGAAGTTCTACGCTAACCCTGATTGGATTAGGCGTTGCGTAAACGACTTCAATGAACGAGTAAACCAGGATTCGTATGCCTCATACGGAGAATTCTTGGATATTCTCTGGCAAGACTGTAGGGATTTGGTAATTCCTAAGTCTGCAGAGAATGTTGGATACGCAGTTCATACGAATGGATTGATGCGTGTTGAAATTACGAGCGACATTGACCCGACCACTGGCGAGCCGTACTTGATATTTGCTCCTACCAATAACCCAATCGCCAATTACATGGACATGTTTTAAGGATTTCAGGGAGTCGTATGAGCTACGAAATTCGTAAGTCTGAGGATATTCCTGGCATCGAGTCTGGTCAGCCTATCGTAATGCCTCTGGAGTTGCCCATTTACACCGGCAGCACTTCAGAACTTGGTGCGCAGGCTTTGCACGATTTGGCTTCTTGTCTACGTCATGACGCGGCTTGCGAAACTCTTGAAAACTATTTTGATATGGAAGACCCTTCTGTTGCAGAGCTCTATAATCAAGAGTATGCCCAGCTAGTAGCCAAGTTTGTGGCGGTTTTGATGGCGTTGACTGGTATTGCTGACAACCGAGGCATTGATATTATGCAGGAGATTTGGGAGATGCCATGGGAAGTGTAGTTTTTACACAGTCTTTAATGGAGACAATTCCGTCTCCAGCAAACAAAGAAAGGATTTAGGAATGGACGAGACTATGGTGAATGAGACCATCGACGAGACCACGACTGTTGACGAGTTCTATGACGACGTCGAGGATGCTGGAGTTCTTGGAAAGGTTCTGCTTGGTGGAGCCGTTCTTGCGACTGGTGTCGCAGGAGGATTCGCTGTGAAGAACAAGGACAAGATTAAGGCGTTCTTCGACGAGAAGAAGGAGGCTCGTCGTCAGAAGAAGGTAAAGAAGGCGATGGAGCGTTTGGCCAAGCTTGAGGCCAAGGCCCCTAAGCCTGCTGAGGAAGCTGAGAAGGAAGAGTAACTAGACTGAGAGGTCGCAAAACGCGGCCTCTCTTTCTTTTTCGAAACTCTTAGAGAAAGGTTTTTACAATGAAACTTAAGAAGATTGATACCGAGTCCAAGACCTACAAGAACATTCGTGGTGGAATTGGATTTGTATCTGGTATAGGCGCTGGCTTTGCATTTGAGGCCATGAGCATTCCTTGGGTTCGTTCCATTTTTAGGTCTCGACTCATGCATATTGCATGCTTTGGTGGTGTGGTTAGCATTTCCACGCTCATTATGGAGATTGGAGATACTCAATCTCAGCGAATTGTCGACACATATGCTACTTGCTGGAATGATGTTGCTGATTTCCTAAACGAGCTTCACGATTCCGAGATTGATGATGAAGAGCCGGATGACGGATACGGTGTCGAGACGAAGCAGACGTTCGCAGGCATTGATATTCCCGATAAGAACGCCACGCCGATTGCTGAGAAGCAGTTTATTGCGGATGTGGTTGATAAGGTTCGTCCGTTTGAGTTTAAGACGGAGGAGGACGCGAAACGGCTTGTCGAGGAATTGGCCAGCTTCATCGGTGAGTGTGGGCATGCTGATATCCCCCTTGCATTCGCAGGGTCTGGGCACGTTCTTCCGATTGAGGTTTATGACGTCGCTCTTAAGTTCGGTTGGACAACTGAGGATGTCAAGGAATGGGGTGTAGACAAGATTGATGAGAATCTCTACGTTGCCGACATCTTTAACTACCATGATATTTCCGACACCTACCAGATTCTTAACCTTAAGGAGGAGTAATTGTGGCAGAGGTTGTGAACGTGCCGAAAGTGAATGCGTCGTCTCTCACAAGGGAGACGTCAACTCTCAGTAAGCCGATTAAGAAAGAAGACAAACCGGCTATTGAGAAGGTGGAGCTGAAGGGGGCGGTCGTGAAAAAGCGGCCGTCCTTCTTTTCTAAGCTTAAGGAAACCTTTATTGCAGACGATGCTCGCGATGTTGGCGATTACATTGTCTGGGATATTATCGTTCCGACTATTCGACGCACCATTCGCGATGTGATTGTCGGTAGCGCGGATAGGATATTCTTGGGTACGTCTTCACCTAATAGCAGCTCGGTTCTGTATCGCGAACGTGGCGTCACTCGTGTTAGGACGGACTACTCAAGCAAGTCCACGAATGCGAATAAGATTAAGCCAGCGGTTGAGACTAACGTTCGACGTCCCACAAGGGTAAACTTTCACCTAAACGAGATTGTGTTTAATAACTACGATGACGCTTCCTCGGTTCTCGAGCGTCTCGTGGATTATCTTGACACATACGGTAAGGTGAGTGTCGACGATTACTTCGACCTTGTCGGTCAGTCGAGTGATTTCACGGCTCAAGATTGGGGATGGACGTCTCTGAGCAGCGCAACCATCGTAAATACGTACGGTGGATATTTCATTAAGCTTCCGAATCCGATTGTCATTAAGGAGTAGGCATGACGCCTGAGAGTGTTTATGCGCGATTTTGTCAAGAGTTTCCTGACGTGGTTCCTCAGATTGTTCAGTGGCGTAGTCGTCGTACTGATACTGCCGCTGGTTCTATTGTCCTCATGCTCCGCAACCATCGCACTTTGATATTTAGCGTCAACAAGGACGGTACTTGGATTCTGAAGAGGAAGTAATATGGAGATTATTGATTATCCGTATAGTGATATTCTATTCAATCCAATTGGTGAAAACCGCAATAGCATGATTGAGTCCGCTCGGTTGTGTTATAAAAGCGTTGCCAAGACTGTGGAGGCCGATTCCAAGCTTCTAAAGAATTGCGTTAAAAAGGGGCATTGGTCTCCTATTGAGCACAGCATCGTAAAGGTGCGCTTGGTTTGTGACCGGGGTATTAGTCACGAGCTTGTGCGTCATAGGTTGGCTGCGTTTAACCAGGAGTCGACTAGATATTGTAACTATTCCCAAGGACGGTTCGAAAGTCAGATTAGCGTAGTTAAGCCATATCACATCCACAAGGATTCGATGGAGTATTATATTTGGCGGAAGCAGTGCGAGGATGCGGAGAAGGCGTACTTTGACCTTCTCGAGCTTGGCATTACGCCTGAGACGGCTCGAGCGGTGTTGCCAACTTGCCTAGCTACGACTATTGATATTACTGCGAATCTTCGTGAATGGTATCACATTCTGGACTTGCGTACTAGTCGACAGGCGCATCCAGACATGCGGTTGGCTATGCATCATATTCTCATAACTCTCGCCGATTATTATCCTGAGATTTTTGGGACGCTCTATCTCGAGCGCAATCGAGAGATTATGGACGATTTTGTTAATGTAGAAAAGAAGGGCGAATAGAAATGAATATTCCCGTACCTGTTTTGAAGGCAGCTCACAAGGCTGGAAATTGGCTTGTTAAGAACGGACCGAAGATTGCCAGTGTTAGTGGCGGGCTGATGGCCGTAGGAGGCGCTGTAATGGCCTGTAACGCCACGCTAAAGGTCGATACGGTACTTGATACGCATAAGGAGCGAATGGAGCGTATTAAGGCTGCTAAGGCCATTAGCGACGAAAACGGCGATGGCGAGTTTACCGAGAAGGATGTGAAGCGAGCGAAGTTCGAGACCTATCGCGATACAGCTCTCGATTTTGTTAGGTTGTATGGTCCTGCGTTCGCGGTTGGTATGTCGGGTGTTGGTCTGATGCAGGCGGCGTTTATCGTGACTGAGCGTCGTCGTGCTAGCGCTATTGCAGCTCTGACGACTATGGACCAGATGTATCAGAATCTTCTAGCTAGTGGTAATGAGGAGATTGATATTACCGGCATGCCGTCGACCATTGTGGCTGATTCAGTTGAGATGGATGAGGATGACCCGGAGAGCTCAATTATCCTTGCTCCTGAGAATGTGCCCGACCCGTTCTTCTTTATATTTGACGTAGATAACGAGTCTTTCCAGAACACATACGGAAACAAGCGCGTCGAGTTCCTCACGAACGAGCGATTCATACTGTCCGCAATTGAGAATTATAACTATAGTCTGAGTGGACATGTGGTTGACCACGTTTGGTTGAACGATCTCCTCAAGGCTTGGGGCATGGAGGAGAGTGAGTTCGGCCAGCATTATGGCTGGAACGGAAACACCGGCGACCAGATTGAATATAAGATTGTTCCATTTATCAAGCAGTGGAATGACGAGGGCGACAAGCAGTTCCCGCTTCTGGTTCAGATTAGTCGCGAGGAGTTTGAGGAGCTCGAGGCGTCTGATGTTCAGGAGGGTTATTGCATCGGAATTCGTCTGCTGAGTTCTAGCGACGGTCACGATGATATTTGTGACCCGCGCTTTATCTACAATGAGGTGTATGGCAAGTGATTGAGTATTTGAAGAAGATGGTTGGCGAGATTCTGATTGATATTGGTCGGAAGCTCGTGCGGTCGTCTGAGATGAATTCGTACGTCAGGTATACGAGGAGCGCCTCTAAGAACAAATACAACTGGTAACATCTTGCGTTAACTTATATTTCTATTGGACAGAGGGTGGAAAAGACACGCCCTCTGTCCTTTTCTCTTGATTGGAGGTGTGCGATGGACGAGTTTGATGGATATTTTCTGTGGCTTTGTGAACTAGTGAATGCAGACATGGATAACTATAGCGAGCTTATGTACGAGCTTCATAACACTGACTTCTATTGGTGTATCGAGTTGGATGCTAGTCGTGCGTCCGAGGGTTTGGAGCTTCGTAAAGAGTATTGCGATATTAACAAATATTTCGATACTGATTGGGTTATGTTCATGGACAAACCTTGCAGCGTTCTTGAGGCTTTGATTAGTCTTGCTAGGCGTATGGACGACATGCTCATTGAGGATAATACATCAGAACGAGTCGCTGTGTGGTTCTGGGAGATGGTCAAGAATCTTGGATTGAAGAAGTACACCAATACGGTTATATGGATTGGCCAGGATGATGACCGGTATGATATTCAGGAGATTCTAAGGATTTGGATGAGTCGAGAATTTGCTGCGGACGGTTCCGGGTCTCCTTTTCCGCTTAGGTATCCCGCTCACGACCAATGCGAGAGGACTCTTGTCTATCAATTGAACGACTATATTCTCGAGAATTATGTTGAGGAGTAGTTGTTAGTTTGTCTTTACCATTTTTTTGGTATTTATACCATTTTTGGAAAATTGAAAACATAGGGTTTTACCTGCGGTTTTTACCATTTTACCATTTTTTTTATTATTTTTAAATTTAAAAATATTAAAAATAATTAATATATATAGGGTAATAGGACCCCCCCCTATTTTAGGTTTTTTGGCGAAAAATGGTAAAAATCGGTATTTTTAGCGAGAGAAAGGAGGGTTTATGGACTTCTTTCGAGTCAATTGGCGTTCGACAAAAAGAGGCACTATCGAGGTCTATCCGAGCTTTTTGATATCCGAGAGTAAGGACTTCATGGTTCGAGGTCGAGACTTCTATGCGATATTTGATGAGTCGACTGGACTGTGGAGTACTAACGAGTTTGATGTTGTCAGGCTTGTTGATAAAGAGCTGTATGATTATGCAGAAGAGTTGCGAAAGACTACAGAAGATAGAGTCGCGGTTTTGACTTTGAGTGATTACAGTTCTAAGTCGTGGGCTGATTACAAGGGATTGATATCTCGGTACCCGGACCATTACCAAGCGCTCGATAGCAAACTGATATTTGCCGACGCCGATACTAAGCGAGAAGACTATGCCAGCAAGAAGCTTCCTTACTCGTTGAGTGACAGTCCATGCGATGCTTGGGAGGAATTGATATCTACTCTGTACGAGCCTTCCGAGAGAAGAAAGATTGAGTGGGCTATCGGTTCGATTGTTGCTGGCGAAGCAAAAGATATTCAGAAGTTTCTAGTGTTCTATGGCGATGCTGGAACCGGCAAGTCTACGGTTCTGAACATTATTCAGAAACTGTTTGATGGATATTATGCTATCTTCGATGCTAAGTCGTTAGCTACTGCGAGCAACCAGTTTAGCACTGAGGCTTTTAAGAACAATCCTCTGATTGCGATTCAGCATGATGGCGACTTGAGTAGGATTGACGATAACAGTCGACTGAATAGTATCGTGTCACACGAGGAAATGACCATCAACGAGAAGCATAAATCTTTATATTCTATCAAGATGAATGCGTTTCTGTTTATGGCAACTAACAAGCCGGTCAAGATTACCGATGCTAAGTCTGGGTTGATTCGTCGACTTATTGATGTTAATCCTACTGGCAAGAAGATTCCGTCCAATAGGTATCAGAAGCTCATGCATGATATTGACTTTGAGCTTGGCGCCATTGCGAATCACTGTAAGACCGTGTATGAGACACTTGGCAAGCATTACTACGATTCGTACAGGTCTTCCGAGATGCAGTATAAGACGGACGTGTTCTTCAACTTCGTCGATGCGAACTACTTTGAGTTTGCTAAAGCGGATTATGTGACACTGAAGCAAGCGTATTCGCTTTACAAAGAGTACTGCGATGAGACTTCTCTGAATTTTGTCATGCCGATGTATCAGTTCAGAGAAGAGTTGAAGAATTACTTCTCGGTGTTCTTGAAGGATAAGGTTGTTGATGGTAAGCATTTTCGAAGTGTTTATGAAGGTTTCCTTGTAGACAAGCTCGAGTATAACTCTGGCGAGACATTTGAGGAAATGCTTCCTAACGAGTCCTGGCTAGAGATGTCTAGCAGTTCTTCAGTGTTTGATATTCTGGCCAAAGACTATCCTGCACAGTACGCTAGTGACATCGAGACTCCTCTGAAGAAGTGGATTAACGTTACAACCAAGCTGTCTGATATTGATACGAGTAAGTTGCACTATGTTAAGGTTCCTCCAGAGCATATTGTTATCGACTTTGATTTGAAGGACAAAGATGGTAACAAGTCTGCAGAGAAGAATCTAGCTGCTGCAAACAAGTGGCCTAAGACCTATGCTGAGTTTAGTAAGGGCGGAGCTGGCATACATCTGCATTATATTTACGATGGCGATGTGGACGAGCTTAGTCGAGTCTATTCTGAAGGTATAGAGATTAAGGTATTCAACGGGAATAGTTCTTTGAGAAGGAGGTTGAGTCTTTGTAATGATATTCCCGTAGCTCATATTAGTGGAGGGCTGCCAAAAAAGGAGAGAAAGGTGATTAATCAGAACACGATTAAGAGCGAGAAGGCGCTCCGAGACCTTATTGTTAAGGGTCTCCGAAAAGAGGTGTGGCCAAACACCAAACCTTCGATTGATTTCATCTATAAGATATTGGATGAAGCATATGCTAGCGGAATCGAGTATGATGTTAGTGACATGCATACTGCAATTCTTGCGTTTGCCGCGGATAGCACGCATCAGGCTAGATATTGCATGGACTGTGTTGCTAAGATGCGCTTCATGTCGAAGGAGAAGGAAGAGCAGGAACGGGTGAAGTCGGTTAAAGACCCAATTGTGTTCTTTGATATTGAGGTGTTTCCGAATCTGTTCCTGGTCAACTACAAGGTTGCTGGAGAAGGTAATCCGGTTATTAGGATGATTAATCCGGATTCGCATGCTATGGAGGAGTTGTTCCAGTATAGGCTTGTTGGATTTAACAACAGGCGATACGACAACCACATCATCTATGCATGTTATCTTGGATATTCTGTTGAGCAACTTTATGGTCTGTCTCAGCGAATCATTAATGGCGACCGAGATGCGTTCTTCGGAGAAGCGTACAAGCTTAGCTATACTGACGTGTATGATTTCTCTAGTAAGAAGCAGAGTCTGAAGAAGTTTGAGATTGAGCTTGGGATTCATCACCAGGAGCTGGGATTGCCTTGGGACCAACCTGTCGACCCGAAGAGATTCGAGGAAGTTGCTGAGTATTGTGATAATGATGTTTTGGCGACTGAAGCAGTGTTTAACGCTAGGCATGCCGACTTCGTGGCTCGAGAGATTCTGGCGGATTTGAGCGGGCTTACGGTGAATGATACCACCAATCAGCACACTACTCGAATTATATTTGGGAACGACCCTAATCCTCAGAAGAAGTTTGTGTATACGGATTTGTCTGAGATGTTTCCTGGATATAAGTTTGAGAATGGTCACAGCTCGTATCGAGGTGAAGATCCTAGCGAAGGCGGATACGTATATGCCGAACCTGGAATGTATGGCAACGTTGCTCTTCTTGATATCGCTAGCCTACACCCTACATCGATTGAATTGCTGAATCTCTTTGGTCCTTATACTGAGCGTTTTAGCGATATTAAGAAAGCTCGCATTTTTATTAAGCATCACGATTATGATAGTGCTAAAAAGTTAATGGACGGTAAACTTGCTAAACACTTGACTGGTAGTGAGGATGATGCTGATGCGCTTGCTTATGCACTTAAGATTGCTATTAATAGCGTATATGGTCTGACTTCTGCTAAGTTCCCAAATAAGTTTAAAGACCCTCGCAATGTTGATAATATTGTTGCTAAGCGCGGCGCATTGTTTATGATTGAGTTGAAGCATGCTGTGCAGGAGAAGGGTTGGACTGTCGCCCACATTAAGACCGATTCCATCAAGATTCCTGATGCCACTCCGGAGATGATTGATTTTGTTGTCGAGTTTGGTAAGAAGTATGGCTATGACTTTGAGCATGAGGCGACATACGATAAGATGTGCCTTGTGAACAAGTCTACTTATATTGCTAAGTATGCCACCGGTAAGCATGCGGGAGAGTGGACCGCAACTGGTGCACAGTTCCAGCAACCGTATGTCTTCAAGACTTTGTTTAGTCATGAGCCATTGATGTTTGATGACATGTGCGAGACAAAGAACTGTAAGACTGCGTTCTATTTGGATATGAACGAAGGGATGTCTGATGGCGAGCATAACTATCAATTTGTCGGACGAGCTGGGCAATTCACGCCAGTTAAAGATGGAGTGGGAGGAGGCCGACTTGTCCGAGAGCAGTCTGGTAAGTATTATTCCGCTACTGATGCGGATGGATATCGATGGCTCGAGTCGGAAACAGTGCGACGACTTGGACTGGAAGAATGTGTGGATACCAACTATTACCAGCGAAAAGTCGACGAAGCAGTGGCCGACATCAGTGAGTACGGAGACTTTGAATGGTTCATAGGTGATGAGCCTTATAAGGAGTATGTTTGATATTCCTTGGCTGCCTCCATGTCAAAAAGAAACAAAGTGTTCTAAATGTGGGTCGTACTCAGGCTATTGTCGACTTGGGTACGACCTTAGTACTTTGATATTTTAGAGAAAGGACCTATCATGGCCAATCGCGTTAATCGTTCTCTTAAGTTCGAAGAGGTTCCTGGTTCCGACCTTTGGTATCGTAATATGCAGGGAACTCCTACTCAGTACACTCCTGCGGGCACTCGTAGCTTTGCCATTGCTATTAGTGACGAGCTTGCAGAGGAGCTTGAGAATGAGGGCTGGACTTGCATCAGCCATAAGCCTCGTAGTTCTAACGACCCTGATAGCCCAATCATTGCTCGTTTCAAGATTAAGATGAACTTTAACAGTGCTAATCCTCCTCGTATTTATATCGCTAGTAGTGATGGCACTCGTCGCACTCAAGTTGACGAGCAGTATCTCGATGACCAGAACATTGACCGTCGCGGTATTGAGTGGTGTGATATTGCGGTTAATCCTTACAACCGCAATGTGAATGGCAAGGATTGGTGCAGCGCGTATCTTAGTGAGCTCACCATTAAGCTTCAGGAGGGCGCCTTCGATTATAAGTATGCGGAGGATGTGCCCTTCTAGGATTGATATTCGGAGGAACAATGTCGCTTAGTCTGTATGACCATCAGCTAAGCGCAATAGACAAGCTGAAGTCCGGCTCCATCCTTTGTGGTGGAGTCGGCTCCGGCAAGTCTAGAACAGCGCTTGCTTACTACTATTTGAAAGAGGCGAAAGGCACTCTCGAGATTAATGGACATGGGCGTACAAGAGAGATGCGGATTGATATTCCTTTGTACATCATCACTACTGCCCATAAGAGAGACCTGCGAGAGTGGGAATTAGAGTGCAGATTCTTTCCTGGCGTCGAACCTGTTGTAGATTCGTGGAATAATGTGGCCAAGTATAAAGATGTGAAGGGCGCGTTCTTTATATTTGATGAGCAGAGGGTGGTTGGATATGGAGCGTGGTCTAAGGCTTTTATCCGTATTAGCAGGAGTAATCATTGGATATTGCTTAGCGCAACTCCTGGTGACACTTGGATGGACTATGTTTCTGTATTCATAGCTAATGGGTTTTACCCGAATAAGACGGCTTTTGAGAGGAGACATGTTGTCTACAGCAGATTTGCAAAGTACCCGAAAGTCGAGAGATATGTTGGTGTGGATATTCTTGAAGAATACCGAAGCAAAATCTTGGTTAAAATGCCTGACACCAGACCAACTATCACTCATCATGAATATGTTCGAGTGCCATACGATTCGGAATTGTCTAGCCGTGTCATCAAAGAACGATGGGATGTCTTCAAAAAAGAACCTCTTAGGGACGCTGGCGCAATGTGTCTCGTCCTTAGAAGAATTGCCAATGCAGAGCCTAAAAGACTAGCTAAGGCTATTGATATTGTTAAAAAGAGCAAGAAGTGCATAGTCTTTTACAACTACAATTATGAGTTGGAGATGCTTGAAGATGTTCTTGACGAAAGAGGAATTGTCTATTCTGAATGGAATGGGCATAGGCACGAGCAAATCCCTGATGGAGAAGCGTGGGCCTACTTGGTTCAGTATACGGCGGGAGCGGAAGGATGGAACTGTACAAGTACAGATAGTATACTCTTTTATTCCCAAAACTATTCCTACAAAATCATGCAACAAGCAGCTGGTCGAATCGACCGAATGAATACTCCGTTCACTCATCTGTACTACTATCATCTGATGTCTTCTTCGCCAATTGATATTGCTATTAAGCGAGCGATAGATGCTAAGAAGAATTTTAACGAAAGGGCGTTTTATGATGACAGAAGTAATTGGTAACGCTCAAGTATTTGCGGTAATTCGGGAAATTGAAACCGGTAAAGAATACGGCTTGCGTATAGAAGTATCCAATCCACTGATAGTTATTTCTTCTAGCGAGTCAGTTGATGCTTGCTTTAGTTTGAAAGGCTTTGAGGTTTCAAACGAAACTATTGAATTGGAAGATATGCGTAATAGACTTAATGGTTAGTGAAAGGATTTTGTATATGAGTCTGTATAACGACATGATGGATTTGAATACTGTTGAATTAACTCTATCTAAAGCAGCTATTTACGAGCAACTTGCGGAAGAGTGCGTTGAGCTTGCCCATGCATGCCAAAAGAAAGCTAGGAAGCTTCGTGGCGAAAATCCCACTCCGTTGGAGATGGATGAAATAGATGATGCTGTTACTGAAGAGTTAACCGATGTCACTCTTGTGGCGAGCGTCTTAGGTCTTGATTGTGATTTGCGTCTGTATTGGGATAAATATGATAGATGGTGTTCTCGCTTGATTGAGGATTCTGTCATAGACAATTCATAGCTGAATCCGCAGATTTTACACGTCCTTTAATGAGAGGGAGAGTATGCTCCCTCTTTTTGTTTTGAGGTTCTATGAAAAACGAAAATGCGTATCAAGGAGAACTCATCAAACGAATTAAGAGTCGAATTCCAGGCTCTTTTGTTTTGAAGAACGACCCTGACTACATTCAGGGTATTCCAGACCTATTGATATTGTATAAAGATAAATGGGCGATACTGGAAGTGAAAAGAAGTAAGAACGAAAAGCATCGTCCTAATCAGGATTACTATATTGATATGTTTGGCGAGTGGTCTTATGCATCATTCGTATACCCAGAGAATGAGGAGGTGGTTTTGGATGAACTGGAACGAGCATTGGAATCTTGCTAACAAGCACGCGTTTCTAAGTGCTTCTAAGTATCATTGGATTAACTACGATGAAGACCGATTGATATCGGCGTATAGTAGTTGGAAAGCCAAGGAGCGAGGTACTCGTCTTCATGCGTTTGCTTGTGAAGCAATAACTCTTGGTGTTAAGCTGTCTCATAGCAAGAGAACCTTGAATCAGTATGTCAATGATGCCATTGGTTTCGGCATGACTCCGGAATTGATATTGTATTACAGCGACAACTGTTTCGGGACAGCAGATGCCATTTCATTTGATGGGCAACTTCTTAGAATACACGACTTGAAGACAGGTGCTACTCCAGCATCATTCCATCAGTTAGAGATTTATGCGGCGCTATTCTGTCTCGAGTATAAGTATGACCCGAACGACATTGATATTGTTCTTAGGATTTACCAGTCTGACGAAATCCTTGAATATAGTCCTGACCCGTCCGATATTGTGGATATTATGAACACGATTGTCGAATTCGACCAAATCATTGAAGGTCTTCGTAAAGAGGGGTAGAGATGAAGGTTTCTGAAGAAAATTGGTTAGCACACGTTGGAACTCCTCAGGAGAGAGACTTCGACCCGCACGGTTCCGGTCGATACCGTCAAGGTTCTGGCGAGAACCCTTATCAGCATGCTAAAACGTTCAAGGACCGTGTCACTGCCATTAAGCGAGCCAATCCTGGAATTCGCGAGAAAGACCTTGTTAAGTATCTGGTTGATGATGGATATGGCGACGAGAATGGAAACCTCTCGATTCGTACTTATCGTCAGATGATTACCAAAGCCAAAGCTGAGATTGACGCAGAAGACTATAGGCGTGCGAAAGTTCTTAAAGAAGAGCGCCAATGGTCTGATAAAGCCATTGCCGAAGAGCTTGGTCGTTCTGAGTCTGGAGTTCGCGGCCTTCTTAAGAGAGATGCCGAAGCAAAATCTCGTAAGATTAACAGCGCTGCGGAAATCCTTAAAGAGTCTTTGGATACTCGCGGAGGCTTCATTGATATTGGCGCTTACTCCGAGATGTATCTTGGCGTAGGTCGAAGCAATCTTGATGCCGCGGTTCGTCAGCTGAAAGAAGAAGGCTACGAAGTAATCAACGGCTCGGTTCGTCAGGTGTTTGGTCAAGGCAATACTACCGTTAAGGTTCTCTGTCCTCCTGGTACCACCAAAGGCGACGTGTTTAATCATTTCGAGGACATTCGTCTTCCAATTGATATTCATGTCGATTCCGATGGAAAGAAGGTCGGTCTTCGCCCAATCGAGAATGTCTCCTCAAATCGAATTCAAATTAAGTATGCGGAAGAAGGCGGCGTAGACAAAGATGGTGTTATTGAGCTTCGTCGCGGCGTTCCTGACCTTGACCTTGGTAATGCTAAGTATGCTCAGGTTCGCATTGGTGTGGACGGCACTCACTACCTTAAGGGTATGGCTGTTTATGCTGATGATTTACCTGATGGAATTGATATTCGTTTCAATACTAATAAGCATGTTGGCACTCCTATGATTGCTAAGGAGCCTGGCGGTAAAGAGGTCCTTAAGCCAATGCAGGACCCGAAGAACCTTACGAATCCGTTCGGGGCTTCAATCAAGGCTGGTGGGCAGAACGGCGCTCTTAATATTGTAAACGAAGAAGGCGATTGGTCTAAGTGGTCTAAGACGCTTTCGTCTCAGTTCCTTTCCAAGCAATATGAGCAGACTGCCAAGAAACAGCTTAAGGCTACTGCTGACATATCGAAAGCCGAGTTTGAAGAGATTAAGTCTCTCACCAATCCGACGCTAAAAAGATATTTGCTTCAGCAGTTCGCTAATAGTTGCGATGCCGATGCTGTGCATCTAAAAGCGGTTCGACTTCCTGGACAAACGCAGAAAGTTCTTCTGCCTCTTCCTGGAAATGACCCTAAGAAGTGCTACTGTCCGAGTCTTCCTGATGGCACTGAGGTTGCGCTTATTAGATATCCTCATGGTGGTGTTTTCGAGATACCTAAGGTCATCGTTGATAATAAGAACCCATCTGCCAAAAAGATATTGGGCAATGCTCAAGATGCGATTGGTATTCATCCGTCTGTTGCAGGCATTTTGTCTGGTGCCGATTTTGATGGCGATACAGCGATGGTTTTACCAATCACTCGTCCTGACGGCACTCCTATTGTGCGCATTAAGACAAAGTCTCCTCTCGAGGGTCTTAAAAACTTTGAGCCAAAAGAGGTTTACAACGGCGACAACATGCCTGCTAAGGACCGCATGAAAAAGGGTCGAGTTCAGACTGAGATGGGAATGATATCCAATCTCATTACTGATATGACCATTCAGGGCGCAGATGATGACGAGCTTGCTCGTGCGGTTAGGCATTCGATGGTTGTTATTGATGCGTACAAGCATAAGCTTAACTATAAGGCTTCTGCTAAGGACAACCGAATCGACGAGCTTAAGGCAAAGTATCAGCCTAAAGGTGGTGCTAGCACCGTAATCTCTGCTGCCAAAGGCGAGAAAAATGCTTGGTTTGATGACCGTCGAGAGAAAGCTGTATCCAAGCTCACACCAGAAGAGCGTGAGCGTTGGGAACGAGGCGAAATCATTTGGGAGCCAACCGGTAAGAAGGTCTATAACAAAGAGACCGGTTTGTATGATAAGCCCAAGCGCAACAAGACCAGCAATATGTATGAGACTTCTGATGCGTATACTTTGTCTTCTGGTACAACCATTGAGAAGTATTATGCGGATTATGCTAACACAATGAAGGCGCTTGCTAACCAGGCTCGTGCTGAGTTGCGTCATACAGACAAGATGGTTTATAGTCCTTCTGCTAAGAAGGCTTATGCCGAAGAGGTCGAAACTCTTTCTGCTAAGCTTAAGAATGCTCAGATGAATGCCCCTCTTGAGCGTAAGGCACAGACTCTTGCCAATGCGACATTGCGTGTCGAGTTTGCAGACCATCCCGAGTATGATGAAGGCCAAAAGAAGAAGGCCAAATCTCGTCATCTTGAGGCCGCTCGCAATGCTGTTGGTGCTGGTAAAGAGCAGATTACTCTTAGCGATAGAGAATGGGAAGCAATTCAGGCCGGTGCTGTGTCTGATAGCAAGGCGTTACAAATCTTTGAGAATGCCGATTCCAAATTGCTTAGGCAGCGCGCTATGCCTAGAGGAAACAGCATAGCTCCCGCTAAGCTGGCTAAGGCAAAGACCATGCTTGCTAGCGATACCTATACATGGGCTGAGGTGGCTGAGATTCTAGGCGTCTCTGTGTCCGGTCTTCAGAAGGCTTTGGGTTAGGAGGTGACAGTGATGAAGCAGTATCTACTTACAACTGTCGACAACCCATACCATCCTATTGACCAATATGATGCCTGGCGTCAGTTCGATATGGAACACGGCTACTATACAGAGCAGAGACTTGCGAAAGTTGCTGCTATTTCTCATAGTCTTACTGATTTGGAGAATCAACGAAATATTAATGCAGCAGTCAATGATTTCATTCGCCTTGACGAGCTTGGCCTGTATAAGCGCATTGTTGTGGAAGATTAGTTGAATCTTTGCGAAATAACCCAGGTTCCTTATATAGGGCGTCTGTTTTGTAGAATGCTACTTTTTTAGTTTGCCTAAATTTAAAAGGCCTATTTTAAGGTCTAATAATTTGCGAAATATTAAGGTGGCTATTAAGCAAAATAGGCCCCTATATAAGGGCCTCTATATAGAAAGTCTAATAATTTGCGAAATATTAAGGCGGCTATTAAGCAAAATAGGTATCTATATAGAAGCCTTAGTATAGAGCGTATAATAATTTGCGAAATAAGTACGTGGTAGTAGTATAAAAACAACGTGGTATACAGAATACGTGGGCGTTAATACTAACATACTAATAACTATTTTAGTATTTATGGTGGTGGTCCATAGTAATCGAACATACTAATAACTACTATTAATAAGAAAATTCATAAAAATTTTCTAAAAATTCCCAGCCCCCTCTAGAAAAAAAACATAAGTTCTTTTCTTATGAGACCTCTTTTTCAATTTATGGTTAAAGAAAGACCGGTCGCGCGGAATCTCGATGACTCTGACCGCCATTTTGTTTACGCAAAAGACGGGAGGGGTGGTCGAGAAAAAGGCTGCACGTCATAGTCATCGCCGCCCTCTTTGAATTTTCCCCGGGGGTAAATTTGATATTTCGATTTTTGGTAGATTTAGTGGGGAGTATAAGAGTGTCCATCGCGGAGTTCTTGCCTTTCTCTCCTCCCACTGCCCTTTCTGGTCTCGCTAACCAACATCACGACCCCTCAAAACTCTTATACTTCCCACTAAGTCTACCAAAACTTTTAGTAAAACAACTACAAACCTTAAAAAGATAATCTAGAAAGGAGGTAAAAGTGCCTAGAAAGAGACCCCCAGCACAAACTCCAGAGGCTCGAGAGAACCAATTGATAGCTGCTGCAGTCGATTTGGCGGAGCAACAGCTTCGAGACGGCACCGCATCTCCTTCAGTCATCACCCATTTCCTCAAATTGGCATCAACCAAGCAACAATTGGAGATCGAAAAGCTTAAAAGCGAAACCGAATTCCTTCGCGCGAAGGCAGATGCTGTTCAGTCGAATCAAAGAAGTGAGGAACTTTACGCAGAAGCCATTGCGGCTATGAAACGTTACAGTGGTGTTGAGGAAGATTACTATGAGGAAGCGGTCCTATAGCGAGTTGCTTCAATTCAAATCGTTTGAAGACCGCTATGCCTATCTTAAGCTGGCTGGAGAAGTCGGAGACCCTACGTTCGGGTATGACCGATATTTCAATCAGCACTTTTACCATTCATCCGAGTGGCGGAGAGCCCGAAACGGAATCATACTTCGTGATAACGGTTGCGATTTGGGAATGCCTGATTACGAGATACATGGCCGAATCTATATTCACCACATCAATCCAATCACGAAGGAAGACGTAGAGAATTTTAGTGATAATTTGTTCGACCCCGAGAATCTCATATGTGTTACGTTCGATACACACAACGCGATTCATTATGGAGACGAACGAACTTTACCAAAAACTCCTATAGTTAGGGCTCCTGGAGACACATGCCCTTGGAGGTAATATGGATAGTATTTTAAACAGTGTCAAAGCGTACCTAGGAATTATGGAAGACGACTACGCGTTTGATTCAGACATTATTATGGCCATCAATGCGATAATGTTTGTTCTTAATCAATTTGGCGTAGGTCCTTCCGAACCGTTTGCCGTTGAGGATGCTAGTCAAACTTGGGACGAGCTTCTTGGCGACAATCCAATCGGCGGAGTTCGAGAGTATGTGAATCTTCGTGTCAAGATGCTGTTTGACCCGTCGACCAACAATCAAATAATGGACGCTCTTAAAGAGCAAATTGCGGAATTCGAATGGCGAATTCTAGCAGAAGTAGATAAAGTTGATTATGCAGCTAGGGAGGTGGAAAGTGAGTAATGTATATTTAGCCCATTATGGTATTCCAAACCAGAAATGGGGTGTTCGTCGTTTTCAAAATGAAGATGGTTCTTTAACACCTGCCGGACGTGAGCGTTATGGCGTTGGTCCGGAACGAGCTAGTAAGAAATATTCTAAAGCAGGAATGATCGGTCTCGAGGCTAAATACCAAGCAAAGCGAGCTGTGAAATCGGCTAAAAAGACAGCGTCCGATCTTAGTCGAATGCGAAAGGATTCTGTCGCCGCATCTAAGCAACGTCGTAAGCAGGCTAAAATCGAACGAGCGGAGCGTAAGGAACGAATTCGTAAAGAAAAAGCAGAAGACCTCGCTCGTAAAATTGCAGCGCGCGAATCCAAGAAATCGCTTTCCGACCTTAAAGACGAGTTTGACGAAGCTCGTATGAATGATGCTCGTCGTCGCGTTGCCGCTTTACTTGATAAGCGTGATCGTATTCAAGAAAAGGCATTCCTTAAAGAGCAAGAAAAAGCTCTTAAGAAGGATATGAAGAAGGCCAAAAAAGACGCTGAGAAGGAAGCTAAACGTCGACTTTCTAAGCGAGCTATACGTGATCTTAGCGACGATGAGCTTAATGCTCGAGTTAAGCGATTGGAAACTGAGATTAAGCTTGCCACCCTCGAGGCTCAGCGGTCTGCTCCAAAAACAACGGCTGTCGTTAAGTGGGTGACCGACGCAGTTAGTAGAGGAGCTTCTGAGGGGGCTACAAAGCTTGCTGGAACGACGGCTGTTAAATATGGAAAGCAAGCTCTTGGTCTTACCGATGAAGATATTAACGAGTTTATTCGTTTGACTAAAAAGAAGTAGGTGACCAATGCCCCTTTCAAACACAGCAACGCCGAAATACTACGGGATGTTCCGCGATGCAGTGTTACGAGGGGACATTCCTGTATGCGAGGAAATCTCAATGGAGATGAATCGCATCGACGCTCTAATCGCAAATCCAGGAGTCTATTACGATGAGCTCGCAATGGACGGCTATGTTAGGTTTTGCGAAGATGAGTGTACACTTACCGATGGTTCGGATTTGAACCTTCTTGACACGTTTAAACTTTGGGCCGAAGAGGTTTTCTGCTGGTGCTACTTTGTGGAGCGTTCTGTATACGAGCCAAACGAGGATGGGCATGGCGGTCATTGGGTTAAGAAGATTCGTAAGAAACGTCTTACGAATAAGCAATACTTAATTGTGGCTCGAGGAGCCGCCAAGTCCATGTACGGTTCGACAATTCAGAACTTCTTCCTAAATGTTGACACCGACACGACTCATCAGATTACCACAGCTCCGACGATGAAACAGGCCGAAGAGGTGCTATCGCCTATTCGAACTGCAATCGCAAGAGCTCGTGGTCCACTATTCAAATTCCTAACCGAAGGCTCGATTCAGAACACCACAGGCAGCAAAGCAAATCGTCAGAAACTCGCGTCGACCAAGAAGGGTATCGAGAATTTCTTGACAGGCTCTCTTCTCGAGGCTCGCCCGATGTCGATCGATAAGCTTCAGGGTCTTCGTCCTAAGATTTCCACGGTGGACGAGTGGCTTTCTGGTGATGTTCGAGAGGATGTCATCGGCGCAATCGAGCAGGGCGCATCTAAGATGGACGACTACTTGATCGTAGCCATGTCTTCCGAAGGAACTGTGCGAAACGGCTCTGGAGACTCCATTAAAATGGAGCTTATGAAGATTCTCAAGGGCGAGTATGTTAATCCTCACGTGTCTATTTGGTATTACCGACTCGACAAGATTGAGGAAGTCGCTGACCCGGACATGTGGGTTAAAGCTCAGCCGAATATTGGACTAACCGTCAGCTATGAGACTTATCAGCTCGACGTTGACCGAGCCGAGAAAGCTCCTGCTGCGAGAAACGATATTTTGGCTAAGCGCTTTGGCATCCCTATGGAGGGTTATACATATTTCTTCCGTTACGAGGAGACCATACCGCACGCTCGTCAAGATTACTGGGGTCTTCCTTGTGCTCTGGGAGCCGACTTGTCCCAAGGAGATGACTTCTGTGCTTTTACTTTTATGTTTCCTCTGCCTGGTGGCTTCGGGGTCAAAACCCGTTGCTATATTACCTCTCGTACTCTCGACCGTCTCCCTGGTGCTATGCGCCTTAAGTACGACGAATTTCTCCAAGAGGGCTCGTTGGTTGTTCTGGATGGTACTATTCTTGATATGATGGAAGTCTATGAGGATTTGGACCATTTCATCATTCAATCGGATTATGACATCCGGTCTTTTGGATTCGACCCCTACAATGCAAAGCAGTTTGTAGACCGTTGGGAAGCCGAGAATGGACCATATGGTATCACCAAAGTCATTCAGGGCGCAAAGACTGAGTCTGTGCCTTTGGGTGAGCTTAAGAAATTGGCAGAAGACCGAGTTCTCATGTTTGATGAGCAGCTTATGATGTTCTGTATGGGCAACGCGATTGTTATTGAGGATACCAATGGTAATCGCAAGCTTCTAAAAACCCGTTATGACCAAAAGATTGACGCGGTATCCGCCTTGATGGATGCGTATGTCTCATGGTCTGTGAATAGAGAGTTGTTTGAGTGATGAATGAGTTATATCATTACGGCATAAAAGATATGAAGTGGGGTATTCGGCGTTTTCAGAATCCTGATGGGTCTTTGACTACGGCCGGTCGACTTAGGTACGGTGTTGGACGACCGAATGGCGGCGTATTTGATAGTTCAAACACTGTGGCTAAGCGAGCAAAACGACTTGGAAAATTTGGAGTAGAGCTAGCAAAAGCAAAGTCGTATCAGTATAAAAATACTGGTCGATACAAATTTCGTCAAGCCAAATCCAACCTTGCTCGTAAGCTTAGGGGTGAGAAGGCTAATCGAAAAATTAAGAACGATAGTTGGGGTAGAACACTCGACTATACAGCCGCTCGTCATCAAGCACAATTTTATATAAAACAGTTCGGATCTATGGCTGCTGATTCAGTTGTTAGGTCTAGTAATCAAAGATTCATGAATCGAATTTCTACTGGACGTAGTTATATAAACGCTAAGCGTTCTTTGTCATTGGACGACTTTTATAAGGGAGCGTCTAAATTAGGCAAGGCAAAGGGAGCTGTTATGGCGAATATATTATCGAATGATTACGGAATGACACCCGATATATCTCGAACCAAAAAACTTCTCAAAGGCTCTGCCCGACTATCTCGATGGAGCTGATAATGGAGCACTATATATATTTAGCCCATTATGGCATAAAAGATATGAAGTGGGGCGTTCGGCGTTTTCAGAATCCTGATGGGTCTTTGACTCCAGAAGGCAGAGCGCGTTATTTGGGAGAACCTGTATCACAGAAAAACAAAACGGTATTTGTTTCTGGATCGTCAAAAACACAAGATAAATCTTCCGGTTATTATCTTAAGAAGCTTCCTTATTCCGTTCGATATGAGTTAAAAGAGCATATGAAACGCGGCGATAAAATAATCGTCGGTGATGCTCCAGGAATTGATCGTCAAACTCAGGATTATCTGGCCAAGAAAAAATATACTAATGTTGAAGTTTTTAGTCCAGGTAAAGAAGGCGCTCGATATTTAGCGAATCCGGGCTGGAAGCAAACAAACGTTGATAAACCTGGTGCTGAAATTGGTTCCAAAGAATGGCTTGCCGCAAAAGATTTTGTTATGTCCAATCTTGCTGACAAAGGAATTGCTGTAACCATTGATGAAGGCGCAAAAGCAACTCGCAAAAACGTCGACCGTCTCGTAGAAGCGAATAAAGAAGTTATGGTCTATGAGATTGGACGAGATAGAGGTCGTTTGGGTAATCTTTTAGGGCTTCGAGATAATAAGGCCACCACGTTTATCAATGGTAAAGAGGTTTCTGAAGGTTATTACGATGGTTACTGGGTCGGTGATCCTGATAATAAAAGCGGCGTAATTCCTGAGCATGAGTATGGTACTAGGACTCGCGAGATAGCCTCTGCGAAAATTAATAAAGAGCGTTCTGAAGCGTCTTCTCGCGGTAGCATGATGGATATCGTTTCGCAAGATAAGAAAAATTGGCGCGTTACTACCAACAAAAAGGGTGAACGTGGAGCAGAGTATATAGGTCCTGGAAATAGTGTTGATTCTCAGATTAAATCGCTTCGCAACGCCGGCTATACTTATCGAGAAATCGAACAGACTTTAGGTGTGAGTTCTAGTAAAATCGCCGAAATTCTTTCGTAAGTTTTAAAGGAGGTGACATATGCCAAATCCGACAATTCGAGAACGATTTAGCAAGGCGTGGAACGCGTTTATTGCTAAAGATAAGCGAGGCGATGCGGAGTATATCACCTCTCCTTCGATGGGGTATACCACGACCTATCGCGAGGACAAGACCCGTCTTCGATTGGGCTCCGAACGAACCATTATCGCTTCTATCTACAATCGCATTGCCGTGGACGTTGCGGCCATCAATCTTCAGCATTGCCGAGTTGATCAAAATGGAAAGTATATCGAGCCAATTGATTCCGAGCTAAACCAGTGTCTTCGTCTTTCTGCAAACATCGATCAGACGGCTCGCGAATTCATGGTCGATGCTGTACTTTCTCTTCTCGATGAAGGAACCGTGGCAATTGTTCCGGTTGATACTACGTTCGACATCACTAATCAGGGCTCGTACGACATTCTATCCATGCGAGTAGGACGAGTGACTCAATGGCATCCCGAGCATGTGCGAGTGGATCTTTACAATGATCGCAATGGCCGACACGAGGAAATCACTCTTCCGAAATCGGTGGTTGCGATTATTGAGAACCCGTTCTACGAGATTATGAACAAGCCGAATTCTACTCTTCAGAGGCTTCGTTCTAAGCTTGCCTTACTTGATGCCACTGATGCGAAGCAGAATTCCGATAAGCTTAACATCATCATTCAGATGCCATATGGTCTCAAGGGTAAGAACCGTGAAGAGCGGGCGAAGGAACGCATTAAAGACGTCGAGATGCAGCTTGTGGATTCCAAGTATGGAATCGCATACATGGACGCCACCGAAAAGATCGTTCAGCTTGGTCATCCAATCGAGAACAAGCTTCTTGACGAGATTGAGTATTTCACCAATACTCTCTACGCTCAGCTCGGTCTTACTCCGGCAGTCTTCGATGGCACAGCCGACGAGAAGGAAATGATTCAGTATTACAATCGTACACTTGAGCCAATTCTTGCGGCTTTTGTTGACGAGTTTAATAGGAAATTCCTAACTCGTACTGCTCGAAGTCAGGGTCAAGCTATTAGCTACTTCCGCGACCCGTTTCGTCTTGCTCCCGTCGAGACGCTTGCCGCAATTGCGGATAGCTTTACTGCCAATGAGATTGTTAGCTCTAACGAGTTCCGAGCTATTCTTGGTTTCCAGCCTTCGAACGATCCGCGTGCTGACCAGCTTCTCAATAAGAACATTAACCCAATTGCCGACGACCCTGGCGCGCAGCCAGCGATGGCGGAGGGTCTTGAAGAGAATCAAAATGGTATGGACACTGAGCTCGATGTTGAGTCCATGAGCATGGAAGAGGCACAAGAGTATCTTCGACAGCTTGAAGAGCTAGAGAAAGAGCTCGGTGGTTCCAATGAGTGAGATTAAGTATCGACTAATTGACCCTCATCTATCGCATGCTTCTTACACCGTCGGCCATTACGACCGTTCGAAGTATAATCCGACCAAATATTCGGATAAGTATAAGAAGACCGAAGCCATTATTGGTCGTAAAAGCTCGGCTTCGAGAGTTTCTGGGTATAAGTACGGACACTATGCGTCTCCTTATTACGACCCGGTCGCCCGTCACGAAAGATATTTGCGAGAGCGAAGTTCCCTAGGAATCGGAAAAGGAATCGATTCTATAGGCGGAAGTTCTTCTAGTGGCGGTAAGGGAAAATCTGGAAAAGGCAGCAAGGGCGGTAAAGGAAAATCCGGAAAAGGTTCTAAAGCTCGCGGCGGAAAAGGCTCGATGAAAGCCAATCTCGCAGGACTTTCCGAAGAGATAGCAAAACTCAAAGAAGAAAGTTCCTTAGATACCGAAGCACAGCGAGAGGCTGCTCGACGTAAAATTGAGGATTTAAAAGAAGAACTTCGTCAGCAAATGGAAAAACTTTCCGGAGCAGATGAAGAATCGGGCGTCAATGTTGCCGAGATTCGTGGTCGTATTCAATCGATTCGCAAAGAGATTGAAGACGCCGGTGGCGATTTACAAGATTGGGTGACTAAAGAAAAGGCTTCTTTGGAGCGAAGGATTGCCGCTCTATATAACGCTAGAGGGATTTCTTACAATACTAATGCCGCCAAGGATAAAGAGAATGCGTCAAAGGCTAGAGACAAAGAAGTGAAGTCTAGGGCGGATTCTATTTATAAAAGTAAGTCTAAGAAATAGGAGAAATTATGGGTTATGATTTTAGTGGCTATGCCACGAAGAATGACCTAACTTGCGGAGACGGTCGTATCATCCGCAAGGACGCGTTCAAGGATTGCGACGGTAAGACCGTACCGCTGGTGTGGCATCACATCCATAATGATCCTATGAACGTTTTAGGTCATGCCGACCTTGAGAATCGAGACGACGGCGTTTATGCTTATTGCTCGTTTAACGATACTCCTCAGGGTCAAAATGCTAAGACTTTAGTTCAGCATGGCGATGTCACCTCGATGTCAATCTACGCCAATAAGCTTAAGCAGCAGGGGAACAATGTTCTTCACGGCATGATTCGCGAGGTCAGCCTCGTTCTCGCTGGCGCTAATCCCGGAGCGCTTATCGATCCGCTCAGTATTCAGCATAGCGACGGCGATGTTACTGAGCTTGATGATGAGGCAATCATTTATTCTGGTGAGATATTCCATGCTGAAATCGTGGGCGAGGACGATATTGCTCATGCCGATGAAGATTCCGATGAGGAGGAGAAGGACGTGTCCAAGTCCGAGAAGACTGTTCAGGATGTCATCGATTCGATGACCGAGGAGCAGAAAAACGTTATGTATTATATGGTCGGCCAGGCTCTTCAGGATGAGGGCGCCGATTCCGACGACGATGATGCCGAGCATTCCGATATGGAGGATGATATGCACCGCAATGTTTTTGACCAGACCGACGAGGGCACCGAGACTCTGTCCCACGACGCCATGAACGAGATTCTCGCTGAGGCGCCCCGTTCTCACAACGGCAGCCTTAAGGACGCCTTCCTTGAGCATGGCATTGAGAACCTCGAGATTCTCTTCCCTGAGGCTCGTGCTATTGACAACACCCCGACTTTCATCAAGCGTGAGACCGGCTGGGTTTCTGCTTGGTGGGGCGCTCTGAAGAAGACCCCGTTCAGCCGCATCAAGTCTCGTACCGCTAACATCACCGAGTACGAGGCTCGTGCCCGTGGTTACATCAAGGGCAACCAGAAGATTGAGGAGTTCTTCTCGCTGGCGTCTCGTACGACCACTCCGACGACTGTCTACAAGCTGCAGAAGCTTGACCGCGACGACATCGTCGATATCGTCGACATGGACGTCGTTGCTTGGATGAAGGCCGAGATGCGCATGATGCTCGAGGAGGATCTGGCTGTGGCCACGCTTATTGGCGACGGCCGTCCTGCGAATGACGTCTCCAAGATCAAGGAGGACAACATTCGCCCGATTTATCATGACGATGACCTTTATTGCATCCACAAGGTTGTCACCATTCCGCAGTCGGCCACTTATGTTCAGATTGCGGACGCTCTTATCGATGCTGCTCTGCTTTCTCGCAAGGACTACAAGGGCACTGGCCAGCCGTGGTTCGTTACCACCAACGACGTTCTGACTCGTATGCTGCTTGCCAAGGATGAGATTGGTCATCGTCTGTATAAGACCGAGAGCGAGCTTGCTACCGCTCTGCGTGTCTCTCGTATCCTTGAGGTTCCCGTGCTTGAGGGCGCTCAGCGCACCGCTCAGGTTCCTGGCGAGACCGAGGGCTCTACCGTCAATGAGACTCGTACTCTCCTCGGTCTGATTGTCAACCCCAACGACTATGTCGTCGGTGCTGACAAGGGCGGCGCGGTCACCATGTTTGACGACTTCGACCTCAACTTCAACAAGTACGAGTACCTGATTGAGACCCGTTGCTCGGGCGCTCTGCAGGACCCGTTCACGGCCATCGCTCTCGAGACCACCAGCACCCTGCCGTTCACCTTCGGTCCGCGTTCTGGTGACTACAGCACCGCTACCAAGACCAAGGACTCCGTCGGTTGGCCTGAGGGCTATCCCAAGACTGGTGCTGTAAACGCTCCTGTGACTGACGGCGAGTAATCAAAATGGCAAGGTATTATGGGAATATAGGATTTGCGATTCAAGTGGAGGATGAGCCTGGCATTTGGGTTGACGCTATTGAGGAACGTCCTTATAAGGGCGATATAATTCGTAGCGGTCGTAGGTTTGATAATTCTGAAAACATTAACGACAATTTTACAATCACTAATGTCTTCAGCATCATATCCGACGCATTCTTATATTCCCATATACCTGCCATGCGCTATATTGAGTATCTTGGGTCCAAATTCAAGATAGTGTCTGTCGAGGTCGAACGTCCTCGAGTTGAAATTCGTGTTGGAGGTGTCTATGTCTCGGGAGATGTCTCGGGAGACTCGTCGTCTTAAACTGCACGAGATTTTAAGCTCCATTCCTGGAATTAAAAAGGCATATTTTCAACCTCCGGCGTCGATTTCTATGGAGTATCCGTGCATTGTATACAATTACGATGATGACATGAAGTACTTCGCTAATAACGAACCATATCTTGTTCGTGATCGATACTCGGTTACTCTCATTACAAAGAAGGCCATGCCGGATGAAACTCTGACGGCTTTGGATGAAATCGATTATTGCGACTTTGATAGGCACTATTCATCCGACAATCTTCATCATTTCGCATATAGGCTTATTCTGACAGAAAGGATTCAGAATGTCTAAGTTAGTTTGGGATGCTATTGGCGAGCATCGTTATGAGACTGGCGTTGACCACGGCGTTCTGTACCAGGTCACCAACGCCGGCAAGTATTCCGACGGTGTTGCTTGGAACGGTCTGACCAACGTTTCCGAGTCTCCTTCTGGCGCTGAGGCTCAGAAGCAGTACGCCGACAACATGAACTACCTGACGCTGTACTCTGCTGAGGAGTTTGGCGCTACCATCGAGGCGTTCACTTATCCTGACGAGTTTGAGCAGAATGACGGCTTTGCTAGCCCGACCAAGGGCATGCGCATCGGTCAGCAGACTCGTAAGGGCTTTGGTCTTTGCTATCGTACCAAGATTGGCAACGACGTTGCTGGCGATGAGTATGGCTATAAGCTTCATCTGATTTATGGTTGCCGCGCCGCACCGTCCGAGCGTGGTTACGCCACCATCAATGACTCGCCCGAGGCCATCACGTTCTCTTGGGAGCTCAGCACCACGCCTGTTCAGGTTCCCGGCTATGAGCCGACTTCTCAGATTACCATTCCTTCGACCGACTTTGAGTCTCAGGATGAGCAGACGAAGCTTGCCCTGCTCGAGTCGGTTCTTTTTGGCACTGATGGCGAGGGTCAGGCAACTGGCACCGTTCCCACCCTGCCTCTTCCCGAGGTTGTTCAGAAGATTCTTGATGGCACCATCACCACCGTTGAGGCTGCTCTCGCTGCGTAATCAAAATGGTAAGTAATTGGCTCGGGTTGGCCGCCGAGGGGAATGGTTCCTTTCACTACGTGTGAATTAGGACGGAGGAACCCTGCTGGGGAGCGCGGGGAAGACCCAGCTTAACGAGCGCTCATCGTGTGGGAGGCTTTGCGGAGCGCTCGGGACGTTACTAGGACAAAGCCACTGGAGCGGTATGGCGGGGTGCCGCTCCAAGATTTGGGGGTGTGGCGGAATGGCAGACGCAGGAGACTTGATTCCAGACGAGCTTTCTGATAGGTATAGGGCGTACGTTTGCAAAGACGGACGCGTTAGAGTCTATAATAAAGATACTAAGAAAGTTACGTCGTATCCAAGATTTCTAATGGAACAAGCGTTAGGGCGCCCGTTAGAAAAGAACGAGCAAATTCATCATTTGGATGAAGATCCGCTGAATAATAGTTTTTCTAATTTGGCTATAGTTTCGTCTAGTGAACACGCCAAATTCCATGCGACAAAATACTATGATAAAGAAGTGGTTTGTCCTTGGTGCGGAGAATCGTTCGTTTGGACAAAAGAGCAGCAGTCTAGGCATTATAGTAATGCGAGTCGTGTTAGCCGGCCTAACATGGCTGGACCGTTTTGTTCAAAAAGATGCGCTGGTTCTTATGGAAGATTTGAGCAGCTTAACCGGGAGGCTAAGACTGAATGCGAGTAAATTCGGCGAATCCTTACCTATGGCAACGCCGAGCCAAGCCTGAAAAGGAAGGTGTAGAGACTTAACACTCGCCGCGTAGAAAACGCGAAGACAAAGTCCAGACCACAAACGGATTATCCGGTAGTGAAAACTATAGTGGCAGGAAAATCTCCCGACTTCGGTCGTGAGGGTTCGAGTCCCTCCACCCCTACCATTTATATTTGGCCGTATAGCATAGCGGTTAGTGCAGTCGGCTCATAACCGATTGGTCGTAGGTTCGAATCCTACTGCGGCCACCATACGGGCCTGTAGCTCAGCAGGTTAGAGCAGGGGACTTTTAATCCCAAGGTCATGGGTTCGATTCCCATCGGGCCCACCATTCAATTTTTAGAGAGAAAGGGCTTTTATGACAACATTCGACATAAGTGCTGAAGGGTTTATTCGGTACTTCGTTGATTGGTTTAATGAGAATGTCGCAGATGCTGATGTTCCCATTATCACAAAACCAGACGTTTATTGCGTATGGTTTTCGTATGTTCTTGGCAGTTCCAAGTGTTTAATTTCGACCATTAGGCCGGACCATAGGTATTACGAGCTTACTTTTAACGGCGATACGCTTGAAGTGTATGTTGATACTTATGTTAAGGTTAATAATAACGAAGAAAAAGTTGCGATTCTTTAAGAGAAAGGCAAAGTAATGATTAAGTGGCCCATTACCTACACCGATTACAACGACGAGACTCATACTGAGGATTTCTACTTCAACCTCAATAAGGCCGAGGTTATGGAGATGAACCTCGACGCGAATGGCGCTTATGCCGAGTATCTTCAGCGCATGGTAGACCAGCGCGATGGTCATAAGCTTGGCGAAGAGTATAAGCGTATCATTCTCAAGTCTTATGGCGAGAAGTCGGCCGACGGTCGTCGATTCGTCAAATCTAAGGATCTCGCTGAGGCGTTTGAGCAGAGTGAGGCATATGTCGAGCTGTATATGGAGCTCATCGCCGACCCTGATAAGATGACCAAGTTTATCGAGGGCGTTATGCCTAAGGTTCCTGCTGACAATAAGCCTGCTCTTGAGAATCATATGAGTCTTGTTTAAGAGGTGATTAGAGTGCTCCGTATCACAGTGCCTGCACGAGAATTTTACGACGAATCCAAAGAAGAATTTGTCGAGATTAAAGAGCAGACTCTGGTTATGGAGCACTCTTTAATCTCCATATCAAAATGGGAAGCAAAATGGAAAAAGCCGTATCTTTCCGACAATGTCGAGAAAACTACGGAAGAAGCTTTGGACTATCTTCGGTGTATGACGATTATGCCAGCCAATGTTGACCCATTGGTGTATAAGTCATTGTCTTCTAAGAACGTCGAAGATATTTCGAATTACATAAAGGACCCTATGACGGCAACGACTATTAATAGATTTAGGACGTCGAATGGCCGCAAAGAGGTCTTGACTAGCGAATTGATATACTATTATATGATAGCACAGAACATACCTGTCGAGTTTGAGAAGTGGCACATAAATCGTCTCATAACTTTAATTGAGGTATGCGCTATCAAAAACGATCCGAATCCTAAGAAGATGAGCCGGTCGGCCATTGCCAAACAAAACCGAGCGATAAATAATGCAAGACGCGCTCGGTACAAGACTAAGGGCTGATGCTTTGTGGGGAAGATTATTTCCTTTGAAGCCAAAGGTGATTTTAGAAAAACGTATAAATTTCTTGAGCGAATTCGAGAGCTTAGAATTCAACATATTCTTAATCAATACGGCTCAAAGGGCGTCGACATACTTTCTGCGAATACTCCTGTGAAAACTGGCAAAACTGCATCTTCTTGGAGTTATGAAACGAATGTAAGCAACGACAGCATCTCTATCGAATGGTATAATTCTAGTCTAGCCAACGATGAGAAGACGCCTGTCGTGATTTTAATAATAAAAGGTCACGGTACTAGGAACGGCGGTTACGTTCCTCCTAATAATTTTGTTAATCCAGCTATGGATGACCTGTTCGCTGAAGCGGCCGATGCCGTTTGGAAGGTGGTGACATCTCTATGAGTAATGTTGACGAGCGCATTGTTTCGATGAAGTTCGACAATTCCGAGTTTGAGGCTGGAGCCACCAAGGCTATCGACATCTTAGACAAACTTAAGGATACTCTAAAATTTGACGGCGCAGAATCCGGAGTCGAGAATCTTAAAAAGTCTTTATCTGGATTTGATACCAATGGCGTTTCTAGTTCTTTGGAAACGGTCAAAGGCGGGTTTTCTGCGTTAGAGCAAGTGGGTATAGGAGCTCTTCGTCGAATTGGTGAAGAGGTCGCGAACCTTGGAATGAGACTTCTGAGGGATCTCGGCAATAATTTAACAAAGGGTGCTAAGGACGGTTTCGGAGAGTACCAAACTCAGATGAAATCCATTCAGACAATTAGCGCTAACTCTGGCGAAGAAATGTCTGTAATTAAGGATAATCTTAACGAGTTAAATGAGTATGCCGATAAAACTATTTATTCATTTTCCGAGATGACCGCAAACATTGGCCGATTTACGGCAGCAGGTCTTGACGTCAAAACGTCGACGAATGCTATTAAGGGCTTTTCGAATATGGCCGCTCTTGCGGGCGCAGGTTCTCAGGAAACCGCTCGAGGCATGTATCAGCTCAGCCAAGCAATGGCCACTGGAGTTGTTAAGTTACAGGACTGGCGATCCATTCAGAATGCCTCCATCGATACGGCAGCGTTTAAAGATATTCTAATTGAAACTGCTCGTGCAATGGACATGCCCGTCGACCAAGCGATTAAGAAGCAAGGAAGCTTCAACGCATCCCTGACCGAGGGTTGGCTTACCGCTGACGTCATGGGTCAGGCTCTTCAGGTCGCAACCATGAGTACGCGAGATTTTGCCGACGAGGAAGAAGGCATGGCTCAGCGTATGAAAGAGCTTTCCGCGATGGGTTATAGCGAGGATGTCGCTAAGAAACTTATCGGAATAGCCAACGCGGCCGACGACTCTGCCCGAGAGGTGCGAACTTTTCAGCAGTTGATGGAAACTGTTGAGGAGGCCATTGGTTCTGGTTGGGCAAAAACTTGGGAGCTTATCGTAGGTGATTTCGACCAAGCAACCGAGTTATTCACGACTTTGAGTCAGACGTTCGATAAGATAATCGGAGCTTCTGCAAACGCCCGAAATGCGTTCTTTAAGGAATGGGGCGATAAAGGCGGACGTGATGCGCTAATCGGCGCGTTGGCGAATTTATTCGAGGGCACTACTCGGATATTTGCACCTCTTCGCGATGCGTTTATGGAAGTTTTTAGTTTTAGCGGTTCGCAATTAGCCGTTCTTACTGAGAACTTTGCCATGTTTACGCAGCGTCTTGTAATCGGCGAAGACGTAATGAATAAGATACACGATACGTTCCAGTCGATATTTGTCATAGCGCATAGCGTTTTTGGCATTATCGGAAACGGCGTTCGTCTTGCTGTTGGATATCTTGGTCTATTCTTGAATGGATTTTTTGGAGTAGAAACAACGCTTCTCTCTGTTAATGATCTGTTATCTCCAGTGGCCGAATGGTTTAACAGAATCCATGAGGCAACTGACAAAGCTGTTAACAGTTTTTCTGAAATGGCGTATAAAGTTGTTAATTTTAGAGAAATACTGGATAAATTTAAATCCGGCAAATCGAGTTTAACAAAGTCGGACATTTTCGGAATACAGAGAAGTGATTTATTCGATCTCATTTCCGTCGGAGAAAACATTCGAAGGGTATTTGAAAACGTTATTGCTGTATTCGGGTATTTTTTCAGAGTTTTATTCTCGGCCTCTAAATCGATTTGGGTGTTTTCCGAACCTATAAGAGATTTAATCAAAATAATAAGTGGTTATTTTATTTCTAGAGTGGTTCCGAAGTTTGTCGAGTCCTTGGTTGGAATAACCAACGTGGTTCGCAAAATTGTTGATACCGTTACAGGAAACATTTCCGAATTGCTTGGCGCGATAACGAGTGTATTTTCCGAAGCATATAAAACAATTTCGAATTTCTTAGGTGCTTTGTGGTCTGTTCTATCAGAAAACTCCATTTTTAGGTCCTTTTCTGATGGGCTATCCAGAATATTCAATCTGTTTATTGGATTCTCCAGTGATAACGGTCCGTACTCTTCGTTTAATAATCTTATTAGTAAATATGTTATTAAACCTCTGGAAAGTTTTTCCGATGTAATATCCGGATTCAATAAAAGTCACGGATTCGAGTTCTTTAGGGAAAAAATTTCTAGTATAACTAGTATGGTCGGCGGACCGTTCGTTGCTGCGTTTTCTGGTGCTAAATGGGTACTGGAAAAAATAGTAGAGTTAGTGACTGGTCCGGTTGCGAGTGCATTCAAGACTGCTGGCGATTGGCTTGGCGGATTTGGTGGATTTGATTCCGTTAAGTCTTCTTTTGGATCTATCTTTTCTGCAGATTTTAAAAACCCATTTGCTAATTTCACATTACCAGCATCTATAAGTGAGAAAATAGAAGAACTAAAAACTAAATTTTCAGATTTGGGCGTTGCTACCGAAGGCGCAACTTGGAATATAGGAACTTTCATTAAGCAATGTGGCGCTAAGATAAAAACTTCTGGTAAGAACCGACTTGATGGAATCGTATCATCTCTTTCCACTAATTTTAGCAGGATAAAGGAGTATTTCAAGAGTCTCGGCGGAAATAGTCTTGGTCAAAACATTCGAAAAGTGTTTGGCGATGCTTATAATGCATTGTCGACATGGGTGCATAACATAGCATCTTCTACGAGTGGTTTTGGCGGAGCAATTGCGCAAGGATTTTCATTCGTTCTTGACCAATTGCAGAAAGTTCCTTCTTTGGTATCTTCTCTATTTGGTAGTGCCGGCCAAGTCGCTAGTGAAGGCGCTAAGAATCTAAGCAATACAGCCGAAGAGTTTAAAGAGAATCAAAAGACTTTTTGGAGTGGCATTTTCGATTCTCTGTCGAGTGTCGATATTGGAGGAACGTTATCGACATTTTTCGGAAATATTAAGGATAAGATTGTCACCGGATTTTCCAATTTGCTTTCTAACGGAACAGGATTCGATAAAACCAGCCTTAGAAGTTCTCTAGTTGGATTATTCGATTTCTCTGATGTTAAAATATCGTTGCCTGATTTTACTACGCCGATTGGCGATATGGTCGACGGATTCAGTAAAATATTGGACAAGTTTCCTGGTGATAAGATAGAAGGAATCATAACTCGAATATCCGGATGGGCTACCACCTTAGGAAAAATCGGTTTTGCTTTCTCTGGATGGCGTTTCTTAAATTCTTTGACTGCTTTCAATAAAGGTCTTGCTGCAGAAGGAAAGGGCCTCGGGCAACTATTCGAGAAGCTTCCGGAAGCTATTTCTGGAGGAATGGGCGGTTTCGCCAAAACTTTTGGTAAAGACGCTGCTGGAATGCTTAAAGATGGCATGGTCGAGATTTCGAAAGCGTTAAAAGAATTCGGAAAATCATTCAGTCCGTTTACCAAAAAGCAGGCGATGTCCAAATCGTTCCGACAAGTTGCCGAGGGTCTTCTGATTCTTGCAGCTGCGTTGTTTGTATTATCTAAAGTTCCTGCGGATGATTTGGAACGAGCTGGAGAGGCGCTTCTTAAATTAATGGCGCTTTCCGCTGGCTTGACGTTCTTGGCCGCTTGGTTTTCTAGTATGGCCAAGCTTGATTTAACCGGTGTTGGTATGGCAATGGCCGGCTTGGGCGTCGGAATGCTTGGTATGGCAGGAGCCATTTTCTTATTCACGAAGATGTCTTCGGATCCAAATATCGTCGTGGGAATGACCAATTTCAAGCTTGTTTTGACTATGCTGGTTGAGGCCATGGCAGTTCTTATGGCATTCTCGTCAATTGGCAATCTTTCTGGAGTAGCCTTTACGATACTCGCTTTGACTGCGGCCATAGGCATGTCGCTTGGAACAATAGTCCTTCTTGGTCTAATGCCGGATAAGATATTTATTGTTGGAGCGTCTCGACTGAAAGATCTCGGATTGTTCTTTGTTGAAGCCGAAGCGTTTTTAAGTATTGTAAATGGTCTGAGTAAAGCTACCGGCGGTTCTATGATTGGGGCGGTAGCTGCTGTTGCCGGACTAGTCGTTACAATCAGTCTTGCCATGCTTCCTATATTGGCGCTTTCCGCTTTTCCTGAAGACGTTTACAACACTGGTTCGGAGAGGCTTAAGGGCCTTTCGTTCTTCTACGGACTTCTTGCTGGATTTATGAGTCTTCTGGTTTCTAACGGTCCTGGAGCTTTACTGGCATCTTTGGCCATGATACCTATGGTCGCGGCGGTCAGTTTGGCTTCGTTGCCGATATATGTGCTTGGAAAAATATCGCCGGAAACCGTTGATAAGGGAGTCTCTGTTATTGCTAAGATATCCGTTCTTTTCTCGGCATTAATCGCGTTCTTCTCTTTCATATCGGTTAATGTTTTCGGAATCATCGGCGCGGCCATAGGTCTTACGTTACTTATGGTTCCAATAGCAATGCTGAGTGCTATTGTTGCGGCTCTGTCGTTTGTTGCTCATAAAGATTTAGGCGCAATTGAAGCTGCCGTACGTACATTAGAGGGCATAGTTCTCGCTATTGTAGGAATGGCTCTTACTGGAATATACGGAGCCGGAGGATTGGCTCTGCTTGCTGTCGGAATCACATTGATATCCGGCGCTTTGGTGCTTTTATCTTCGGCAATAAACGCTATAGATTTTAAGAGATTCGAAGACGGGATGGTCACATTCGGTCGTTCTATTGGAGAAGCTGGCGCAAATGTAATTACCGGATTTATCGGAGGAATCGCTAGCGGTCTCGGTTCGATCGTTCAGCAAGGAATCGATATGGCACAGACTTTCTTGAACGGTTTGACTAGTTCAGATGGTCTGGATGAGAATTCACCTTCTAAAGCGACGGAAGAGATTGGCGAATTCTCTATTGAAGGTTTCTTAAACGGAGTGGCTAACAAACTCGGCGAAATGCTGGGTATGGGTGAAGATAGCGGCCAAGAATTCCTTTCGGGTCTTTCTGATTTGCCAACCAAATTGGGAGAAAAAGCCTCCGAGGCTATGAACACGTTCATCGAAGGTATTGATACGGATAAGATAAAAGACAAGGGAACCAACATCACTCTCGGTATCATCGAGGGAATAAAGGGTGCCGCTTGGCAAAGTCTTACTTCGATTCCTGGCCAGATATTTGACGCTATTGCTGGAGGAGTTAAATCTTTCTTCGGAATCGAGTCTCCGTCCACCGTTATGGCGACTATTGGCAACAATATTCTTCAGGGTCTTATAAATGGTATTACCGATGGAAGTCTTTTGTCCAGTCTTGCCCAAGGCGCAGCAACTCTTGGAACCACGATTGTAAATGGCGTTGGCAATTTCGCAGGCGGTCTTATCACAAAAGCGAGCGAAGGCGTTAGCGGGTTCATATCTCGCATAACAGGTTCCACCGGAGCCGCACAAACTGCTGGTTCGCAAGTTGGTAATAGCGCTGTGAGCGGTATGGATACTCTCGCTAGCAACGCAGCTACGAAGGGCGTGAATGGTGTTCTTGCTCTTGCTAAGGGACTGTCTAGCGGCGCTTCTGGCGTAAACAAATCGGCAGCTGGTCTCAATACCACGGCGATTAAGGCTCTTGAAGTCATGAGTCGAAACATGGCGAAGGTCGCTCAAAGCTCAACCAAGGCCATGATTGGAGCTTTAAAATCGGGCGTCGGAGGCACTCGTAGTGCGGGCGCATCTCTTGCTTCTGCGGCTAGGTCTGGTGCTAGTGGGCATTCGCTTTATAGTGCAGGTACTAATCTTGCCGCTGGCTTCGCGAGAGGTATTTCTGCAGGAGCTTCCAGCGCGATTAATGCCGCGATTCGAATGGCTTCTGCTGCGATTAAAGCCGCGAAGAACGCATTGAAAGAGAAGTCACCTTCTCGTGTGTTCATGGGTATTGGCCGATACGTTTCTGAGGGTTTTGCCATAGGTATTAATCAGAGTGCTGGCGATGCTGTCAAGGCTGGCAAAGACCTTGCCAACTCTATTCCAGAAGCGTTTGGAAATGTCCTTGATTCGGTTTCTATCGATATCGAAGATATTCTCGATACCGACTATAATCCCGAAATCACCCCGGTAATCAACTCTACGAGCTTTGATTCTGGTATAGGACGTCTCCGCACCGCTCTTGGAACAAGTTTCAACGGCCTTTCTGTTGGGAATCTCAACTACACCGGAGAGCTTTCCGCTAAGATTTCCGACGCGAATGACCTCAATCAGCAAATGGTTGACGCCATGTCGAATAATACAATCGACTACGGCCTCCTCGGCGTGTCTGTTGCAAACGCATTAATTCAATCCGGAGTTCATGTTGAAATCGACGGCGGTCAGCTCATGGGATATTTGGCCGGTGAAATCAAAGACGTTCGTCGAATGTACGGTTAAAGGAGATATAGATGGCCAACTTGAGTGAGGGCACTTATATTATCTTAAATGTCAAATCAAAAATGGCCATCGATGTTGAAGGCGCTAGTGATAGCAGCGGAACTAATGTTCAGCAATGGACTAGGAACAACTCCGACGCTCAGATTTGGGCCTTAACCGAGCACTCCAACGGATGGCAAATAATTTGTTCTCTTACTGGAAAAAGCCTTGATGTAAGTACCGCGGCTAGTGGCCAGAATGTTCGTCAATGGAATGATAACAACACAATCAATCAGAGGTGGGTTATTGCTTCCGATAACAAGACGACCACTTATAATAGCAAAACGTATGATACATATGTCGTTAAGGCTGGCGGAGACAACAGTTTTGCCCTGGATATCGTGAACGGATCCACCTCTGCCGGTGCGAATTTGCAGCTCTATACTGCGAATAACACCGATGCGCAGAGGTGGATCTTCGTTCCGGTATCATCGCTTACCACAGAAGGCGTATACGAGATAGTTCTCGCTGACGATACGTCGATGTGCGTTGATATTGCTGGTGGCTCTACTTCGAATGGCGCAAACGTACAAGTATATAGTCGAAATGACACTAATGCTCAGAAATTCTTCGCTGATGTTGATGACTCCGAGTCCTTTATTACGGTTTTTCGTAATGTCGGATCCGATAAAGTTCTTGACATCGCTGGCGGAGTTGCTAAAGTCGGAGTTAACGTTCAGCAATATGTATCGAACAATACACCAGCCCAGAAATGGCTTCCAATTCAAAATGGTAACGTAAAAATCGATGGGCAAACCGTCCCTACGTATACCATCCGAGCGCAAACTGGCGATAATTTGGTGATGGACTGCAAGGGCGGAGGAAAAACTGCAAAGACGAACATTCAGATTTATTCTAGGAATAATACAATTGCTCAGAGGTTCGCCTTTGTAAAAACTGATGTTCTTGATTCATCAATATCGGCTCCGTCGTCGATATCCCAGACAAGCTTTACTAGGAGTGGCCCAGGAAATGTTACCATCCAGGGCCTGACGTTTAGCGGAACGGATATTTATTACCAAGCTCGGTATTTCATACGTTATTTCACAGCAGCTAGAGCCACTCATACGGATACGAGTTGGATGAATGTTAAAGACGATTCGACGTCTCGTTCTGGATGGGGAGATGCGTGGAATTACAGTGTCGAAGCTACTAAAAACGCAGAAGGAATGCTCGAATTCCCGTTCACAAAAACAGTTGCTTTGAACAACACGAATCACCGTTCTGCGGAGATTCATATCGAATATAGAGCATTTCGTCCGGCTGGAACTGGCAGTTCGTATGTTAGCGGCAAGTCATACCCGACGCACGGAAGCGCTAGCCAGGTAATAATATCTGTAACTCAAACGCCAGTGTTAGCAGCATCTTCCTTTACGTTTGTGGAAAGTTCGGACAGATCCAAGCTCGGCATTCGAATCGTCACATCCGATACATTCGGAAGTGGCTGCGAGATTTTCAGAGGAAGACTACTCGGTTCTGACGGAAATCCGATTACCGAGTGGGTCAGTGCGAATTCCATGACGTTATCGTTCTATGCCGACGGGGCTCTTCGTAGGATTCCAAACAACGGAGAGATTTGTACGCTCGAGTACCAGTACCTGTCGAGTGAATTATCGTCTGTTTCTGGTACAACTAATGCGACATTTAGCTACGGAAGCAGCTCGTTGGTTCTTAATCCGTCATTAGATTCGTCTATCGACGTCGGGGATTCTTGTTCCGTTTTAGTATCGAATCCGACAGCTAGCAAACTACATTGCCTTGTTGAGGTTTCGGATACGGATGGAACGGTGGTTCGAACCTGTAGTCGAATTTCATCGGTTAACGATAGGGCTTTATGGGAATGCTTGCCTCCGCTCAACAAGGATGCAAATCTAATCATAATCGGAAGTTCTAACGGTACCGATTGGTCTAGAAGTGACCTTACTTGCAGGGTTAACACTCATAACTTCATTTGGAATTGGGCCGAAAAGACTTCGTTTGACTACTACGAGAATTATGCGATTGTAATCATTAATACGGATGCTCCTCCTAGTCAGACCAGGAGCTTCGCTAATGATATTCAGTTTAATTCTCCAATGGGTAGAATCTATCCAGTAGGGTTCTCCAGCACAGCAGTTTCCTCTGACTTCTCTGTCGAAGGCGTAATTGTTGATCCGAATGCTAGCTATGAATCTGCAGAGCCTCTTCCCGATAAAGCAACCAAAGAAGATATTCTCAAATTGGTTAGACTCGCCGGTAAGGGCGTTCATCCTGTATATCGCACCCCGTATGGCGATTGGCAAATTGTTGCCGTCGAAGGTGTTGAAGTTTCCAAGACAGAACTCAACCTTTCTTCTGTCAACGTAAGACAGAGGGTGGTTGATGAGTGATGGATTGGTATGATACTGGATACACGTATCACATAGACGTGCTTGCAATTAGTGCGACTGATGTGACTAAAACTTTAGGGTTGCTTTCAGGGGTTCAACTAGACGGATGCACCATCAACGAAAACTATAACTCGGACAGTAGAGTTCAAGCGAAAGTAACGACAGTCGTTCGAGATGAGAAGTCTGATGGCTATATCGATAACGCTCGTCTCAGAATTGTATTGTCTATTCCTTCCCGAGGATGGATTGAGCCGCTTGTTACTGGATACGTTTCGGACATTAACGAGACTAAAGAGCACGGGTATACTAAGCGCACTTACACAATAGAGGGTACCATGTGGGGTCTTCTCGACCATGTAATGAAAGACCCCGTAACCATTGCTCAGGGTGCTAAGCTAATCAAGACTTGGTCCTCGCTTCTGTCCGGGCAAACCAAAATGCAGTACAATACAGATGGTGCTCAGGACCATTCGTTTAGTAACGTAACTATATACGAAGCCGGTTCGAAACTGAGTACAATTTTGTTTGAGTTATCTTCCGGCTATAGTCGTATGGACACGGATGGATACGGTGTCATAACTTTGAAGAAGTATACAGCTCCTTCGAAACGAGGAATCGACCGAGTTGTATATTTCAATCAGTTTAAGAACATAACAATGCCGTCAACAAGCAACACCTCATCTGAGTACGATAATCCTGGACGAGTTGTCGTCACAGCATCCGTCTCGGTTGAGGAGAACGGTGAGACTACGCAGCAAGTAATTGTTGGTTCATACGATGCGCCGAGTTCTGACAAAACGTCGATCAATGTTCGAGGCTATTTGAAGGGAAAGACTGAGTCGTACTCCGGCTCTAGCGAGAATCCTTCAAAATCAGAACTAAATTCTGTGGCTAAGACCAAGTATGACGATGCCCAAACGGCTGGCAGAAACTGGGATGCGCAGAGTGTATTCGCTAATTACAAAGCTGGCGAAGTTATTAAATATGTTCACTCTAATCTAAAAGAGAGCAAATGCTTGGTTCAGACGGTTAATACGAACTTAGCTTCGTTTACGCAAGATTTAACTTTAAAAGAGGTGTAGGATGCTTAAGTCTGATGCTGCCGCTTTTTTGGCAGGAGTTAAACAAGTCGAAGGAGCGGCGGCATCGGCTCCTACCAATCTTCATGTCATCACCGGAGAGGTTGGCACTACCTCCGAAGATGGAAAAACCACCGTTTCAATAGACGGTCTCGTCTTCTCTGAAGAAGATAGTCAAGAAATTCAGATTGACACACTCGGCGGCCTCGAAGAGGGCGACATTGCGACGATCATTCTTACTGGAGAATCGGGACACGGGATGACGCCTCTAGCAATTGGCGGAGTCGGTTCTGTCGATCGATTAAAAGCTAGAGTTGTCGATACTGAATTATTGCTTGCGGACAAGGCCGACATCGAAGACCTTGAAGCTGCGACGGCTCGTATCGGCGACCTCGAAGCCGACCATGTTAGTGTCGATACATTGGAAGCTGCGACGGCTCGTATCGAGACTCTCGAGGTTGACCACGTATCTGTTGCGGATTTCGAGGTGGAGCAGGCTAACATCGACAGCCTTCAAGCGGCCACGGCGGACATCGACACCATCAGGGCCAATAGTGCCAAGGTGCAGAACCTCACAGCCGCCCAGCTTGAGGCCGACCATGCTACCATCGGTACGCTCGACACCACGTACATGCATGCTGACATGGCGAACGCTGATGTGGCGTGGATTCAGAACGGCACCATCAAGGACGGCGCTATCGTTAGTGCAATGATTAACGACGTTAGCGCGAACAAGCTCACCGCTGGCACCATCAACGGCTCGGTCATCAATGTCACCAACCTCAACGCCGACAACATAACGACTGGCACCATCAACGGCCAGCGCATCGGCGAGGGTTCGCTCAGTCTTTCAAAATTGGAAGAGAATGTGTACACCGAGACCGAGGTCGACAACATCGTAGACGGCCTGAACGACCGAATCGACGGCGCAATCGAGACCCACACCGGAACGGCGGTACCCACGCTTAACAACTCCCCCGCGAGCAGTTGGAACACAACCAAGCTCAGGGACGAGCATGTGGGTGACGTTTACTACGTAGTGAACTCGCAGAGTCAGCAGAACGGATATTGTTACCGATTCACCAAGTCCGGCAGCACGTACTCGTGGCAGCTAATCAAGGACAGCGACGTGACGGCGGCACTCTCCCGCCTGACCACCGCCGAGGGCAAGATTACGACCTTCGACAGTGATATTTCCCAGCTCAAGACCGACACGGGTACCCTCACGACCAAGACCACGAGCCTTGAGACGCGCATGTCCAATGCCGAGTCGGACATCCTCGATAAGGTCGACACAACGACCTTCAACGAGGTCTCGGACACAGTAGACCAGCACTCGCAGACCATCTCGCAGCACACCACGGCAATCTCCAACAAGGCCGACAGCTCCACGGTCACAGCCGTCACGAACCGCGTCAGCAAGAACGAGCAGGACATCTCCGGCATCAACACCACCATCGGCGAGCTGCAAGAGACTGTCGAGAGTAAGGCGGACGGGTCAACCGTAAGCACCATCAGCAACAAGCTCAACACTGTCAGCGACACGGTGGACGGCCACACGCAGACCCTCACGAGCATCCAGAACACTCTCAGCACCAAGGCCGACAGCTCGACGGTCAGCACGCTCCAGACGAACTACGCCACGTTCAAGCAGCAGACCGAGCAGTTCGAGTCCACCGTTGGCACGACCTATGCCACCAAGACCGAACTCAAGGGTGCCACGGATGACATTACGGAGCTTGAGGGCAGGGTATCCACTAACGAGACCTCAATCTCGAACAATGCCTCAGCCATCGCCCTCAAGGCCAACTCCTCCGACGTGTACACCAAAAGCGGCGTGGACGGCCTTATCTCGACGGAGGTGACGAACCGCAATGCCGCCATCACCGCTAAAGCAAACGAGATAACATCCACCGTCTCACAGACCTACACCACCAAAACCGAGTTCGACAACCTCGAGATTGGTGGGAGGAACCTGCTCTACAACACGGGGGACTGGTCAAGCTGGGCATGCACACCGAAGGCCACCGTCTCCGATGGGGTGCTGACCACCGCCAACACAGACACGTCCGCGTTCCAGAGGGCCAACGGCTGGTTCACTCTCGACAAGGCAGACATAGTCGACAGAGTTATCACCGTCTCGTTCGAGGCCAAGAAGACGGACGCGACAGCGCTGAGCACATTGTGCTTCCAGTTGTTCACGACATCCGCTGCACCGAAGAGCGTGACGAGCGGCAACATCCCAGAGGGAACGAGGTACTACGTCAATCTCAGCGCATCGTCTGGCCCGAAGGTCACAATCGAGAACGCCACGGCAATCAACGCCACCACTTGGACCAAGGTGACAATCACGTTCAAGCCGTCCGAGGTCTTGAACGCCAGCTACACAGAGTACGCATACCTTGCCATGTACGTCGGAATCAACAACCGCGTCGGCTCTGCTCAGTACAGGAGGTTGAAGGCGGAGTTCGCAAACCGCGCGTCCGACTGGACCCCGGCTCCCGAGGACATCGAGACACGCGTTTCGTCGGCCGAGTCGGCAATCACCCAGAACGCCCAGAACATCGAACTCAAGGTGAGCGAGAGCGATGTGACGGGCAACTACCTCATTGGCAAGATTAACCTGAACTCCACCACGGCATCCATCGCCGCACAGCGCATCAACCTCCAAGGTGCGGTCACCATCTCTGACCTAAGCTCTGACGCGCAGTCGGCCACGCTCAACAGCAACATCGTCGGAGGTGGCATCAACCTTATAGGCGCTTTCAACCTATACGGCAATAACAACAGCAAGTATGACCACTCGACTGGCACACTGACCAGCACGACAACGACGAACACTGCCGACAACTCAGTGTACTTGCAGCTCTACAAAGACGGTATCTATGTGAGGCAGTACGGCAGCGGCTTTGGAGCGTCGAGCGTTGGGAAACTGTGCGGGTGGACGTTCGAGAAGATGTCCGACTTCAACGGCATTCGTCTTAAGTTCAACGGAGACAAGGCCGACGCTGCTGTCGTATGGAGCATTCCATCGATTGCCGATGGCACTACAATCACCCTCAGCTTCCGTCTTGACTCAATCAGCTCTGACGGCAAGGGTAACGGTGGCGTCATATCGGGGATTAACCTTCGTGCCGGAACTTTGCTGTCGGAGTGGTCCTTGGCTCCGCAGGACGAAATCGTGGGCGGAAGGAACCTGTTCGTAGATACCGACCGATACCTGACGACCTTCAATGGAAGTGCCTTCGGCGGGGAGAACTCCCTTCTGAGCGTGATTCCCGCTGGCGAGACGATAACGATATCCGTAGAAATCAACGCAGACAACTTGGTCTGGGCAAGCTCTGGCCAAAGACGAATCGGATGCGAGACAAGCGTAACGAAGACTGGCGGAGGCAGTCAATATATCGGAGCTTGGGCGGGAACCTCGATTTCACAGGGTAACAATATCGTTGAAGTACTCGACGGGACCATGCACAAGCGCATATCTAAGACGTTTGTGCTTCTCGGAGACATGGTTGTCGGTCGAGACGTGAATCTGTATACGCAGGGGGTCGCGTCCGGAACGCTGTCGGTCGGACGAGTAAAGGTGGAACGTGGCGATACCGCAACCGACTGGACTCCATCACCGGAGGACGTTGATAGCGCCATCTCCAACGCCGCCAAGACGGCCACCTCATACGTCACCGACATCACTGGTGGCGGCATCATGGTGCACCCGTCAGGTGACCAGAACACGGGCGTGCGCGTCACGAGCGACGTGGACATCCTCAGGGGCGGCACGAGCGTGGCGAACTACGGCACGACGGCCCGCATAGGCACTCTCGCAGGTAAGCACGTGTCCATCGACTCCGACTCTGTGGACTTGATGGACGGCAACACGAGCCTTGCTACCTTTGGTGCGAACGACACGCACATCGGCATGTCTGGCACCGGCAACGTGTACATGGCAAACGACAAGTTCCTGCTGTCTGCGGTGACCACAGAAGGAACGTGGGACTCAACGGAGGGCTCGGTCACGACGTCCGTCCCCTACACGGAGGTCAAGAGCGGCTTCAAGGCGCAGAACATAGGCACGAACTATCGCGTGTACTCCGGTCTCAACTCGACACTGGGCTACAACGACGACGGCGGATACACGGCCTCGGACACATACATAGACGCATGGGTTGAAGACAGTTCTGGACACGAGCTGCACAGGGCTTACGTCGAGCTTCGGGCAGACCCTCTGTACAAGACAGCCGTGAGGCTCCACGGCGATGAGATTGGACTTGGGGGCAATAGCGTTTGGTACCAAAGTCCCTACAACGGGTACCCGTTGGACCTCGGCAAGCCCGTCGTGCGCTCGGCCAGCAAGTCCATGACCATCACCAGCACGAACACTTGGATTGACGGGCCTTCCGTCTACCTCGACCAAGGGCAGTGGCTAGTGGTCGGCGTGGCGTGCTTCAACTCAGGCTCTTCGTCGGGGAACCGCAAGCTACGCGCCCAGCTCCGACTCGATACCAGCGTGTATGTAGAGGGCACCGAGGTCCGCGTTGCTACCAACGAGTACGGCAGGATTCAGGCAACCGCAGTCATGACGGTCAACTCCTCGGAGGGCCTTGACGCGACGCTCGTCCTCAGCAGCAGCATGACCTTCACATCGGCCACGACCTCATACGTCACAGCCGTCCAACTAGCGTAAGGAGACCGCATGGAACGGTACGAGAGGCCAACTAGGCCGGACAACCCTAATGGATATTCGCACAGCGTCAACGGCAAGTGGGTCTCCGACGAGGAGTACCAACAGTGGCAGGAGATGCTGCAAGCGGTCATCGCTGGCGAGATGGCCGAGGCTCAGGCGATTGCCGAGCAGTACGAGCTGATACGTCCGCTCGACCCGACCGAGGTGCTCGCTGCGATGATTCACGCCAACCCGGAGGTCGTGGAGTCCATGCCGGACGAGACGGTTGGGCGCATGCAGCCCTACTTCCCGCGATGGGCGACAGGAACCGAGTATGCAGTCGGAAGCAAGGTGACCTACGGCGAGGGTGACGGCGTGGTCTACCGCTGCCTACAGGCCCACACGTCTCAGGACACTTGGACGCCAACCGATTCTCCGTCCCTCTGGGCCAAGGTGCTGACTTCTGCTGGCGAGATTCTGCCGTGGGAACAGCCCAGCTCGACCAACCCTTACATGAAGGGAGACAAGGTTCTATGGGACGGCAAGACGTGGGTGTCCGACGTCGACAACAACGTGTGGATGCCCGGAGTCTACGGATGGAGTGAGGTCTGATGCCATACCCATCGCCAGAAGATATTCGTAAAGCAAAACGAGATTCATTATTGGCAATATTGGTGTTTTTCATTTTGCTTGCGTTTATCATTGAATTCGGATTTATATTTTACATAGCAATGGTTTCATAGAGAAAGGTAAACCATGGAAATCGACTGCAGAATTCCAGTAAGCGCAGTCTTACCCGACCCAACAAATAGTGTAGAGATTAAGGACGAAATCGAAGCTCGCCCTATTGAGTACTATACGTTCTACGGCACAGATACCCAGCAAGTATTCGACCTGGATATTTGGCCCGATATGTTGGGAGGCAGCAATGGCAACGGCTAATACGGTTCTTAGTATTGCGGCTAAGGAAATCGGATATTACGCACCAAATGACCCTGAGCCTGGTTCTAAATACGGACGATGGCTTGCCAAGAAGTGGAACGAGTCGTGGCTTGCAGGCCCGTCAACCTCAATTTGGTGGTGTTGCCTGTTTGTAAGCTGGTGTCTCGACAAGGCTGGGCAAAAGTGCGACGGGTTCCCAACCTATAACACCGACCTCGCTTGGTCTAAGGCGAAGAAGTACGGAGTCAATAAGAACAACACCAAGCCCGGCGACATTGTGATATTTGACTGGAACATGAATTCGGCAGCCACCGATCACATCGGATTCGTAGAGAAGAACCTTGGCAATGGATATATTCAAACGATTGAGGGAAACACATCCGGAACTGATTGGGGCAGTCAATACGCTGGTAACGGAGTTCATCGTCGTGTGCGTTCTCTCAGTCTGGTTCGTTACTGCATTAGGCCACCCTATACTGGTGCTCCTTCCTCAACAACTTCTACTACTTCTTCAGCATCTTCTGGAAGCGTGGTTAAAATGACCGGCATTGGCGGAACTTACGAGGTTGTAACTGACGCTTTGAACATTCGTGAGTCTCCGAGTCTTAAGGGACAGATTCTAAAGGATACTCACTATGTCAAAGGAAACAAAGTCATTCTTGACGACGTCGCCTACGTCTCCGATGGCATCATTTGGGGACGTTATACCGGGGCCTCTTCTGGTAAGAAGCGTTACATCGCCATTGGCAAGTTAACATTCGTTAAGCGTGTCTAGGAAAGACGCTCTCGTCAACCTAGCTTTAAACTATGCAGAGGACGACAGCCATGGATATTCTCAGAAGCCACCATCAGGCCGATGGGGACCAGACTATGACTGCTCGTCCCTGCTTTACCATTTGGCTAGTGAAGCCGGTTATCCAGTTGGTTCAGGTGGAGACAAAGTGAGGTTCACGGGAACTATGCTAAAAGACTTTGAAAAGGCCGGCTTTCAGATTTTACCTTTCGCCAATGTTGGAATTAGTGACTTAGAGGTCGGAGATATTCTCCTAAACCTTGCGCTTCATGCCGAAGTATATGTAGGAAACGGAGAAAGCGTCGGTGCTACCGGGAGCGAGACAGGCGGCTACGTCGGAGAAGCTGGTGACCAAACAGGTCATGAGATTGAAAGGCACCCCGTAACTACGTTCGACAAGGAATGGGATTATATTCTCCGGCCTCCAGTCGAAGAAAAGGAAGGTGATGATATGCCTACTATGAATTACAATCAACCGCAGGGTATGATGTATCCGCAAGGTTGGAATAATGGCTATCCGCAGTCAACAGTTCCGATGGGTCGTAGCTATAATACTGGCTACCCTCAGGGCAACCTCGGTCAGATGAATGGATATTCTCAGGCTAATGCGGGCTATCCCCAGGGCGGATACCAGCAAGGCTACCCTCAGGGCATGGATAACGACCTCTGCTTTGTAATGGGCATCGAGGGTGCTAAGAATCTTCACGGAGCACCCAATTCTCGTAAGGCCGTGTTCGATGAGGACCAGCCCATAATGTACGTGGTTGGTTTCGACCAGCAGGGTAACTGTAATGATATTCACGTGTATCATTTCGAGGAAGTCTCGGAGGAAATGCCCCAGCATCTGTCGCCGCTGATGAAGCAGAACATGATGCCTATGGGCGGTGGCTTAGGTCAGCAGGGTGAATTCATTACTCGAGCCGAGTTCGACGAACTTAAGGAGATGCTGACAAATGGCCAATCCACTTCGCAGACAGATGTCAATGCCTCAAGGTCCGGCGCCAATGGGGCAACCCAATCCGCAACCGCTGGGCGGACCCGATAATCCAATGCAGCGAATGATATTTGATATGCTGTATCAACGTAATCCAAAATTCAGGGAACTGGCTGACTCGGTTCGCGGACAAGATCCTCGGCAAGCTTGTCGACAATATGGAGTAGATTACAATCAACTTCAAAATATGGACGTAAACCAAGTTAAGCAAATGCTTGGATTCTAAGAGGATTGAGAACAGGAGTTAACTAATGGCAGTCACGCTTGGTTCTAATGGCGTGCTGGAGGCGAATCTAATTATTCCACAAAGTACCACGTTCGCATGTGCAATTGAGCACACGGATACCGAAGGAACCCCAATCGACCATACTGGCTATATTCCGCATATGCGTATCATAGATAAGCAGAAGAAGGAACATGATATTGGCCAGTATGTCTCTTTCGACGGTAGTGATGTTCTTATCGAGCTTCCTTCAGCCGTTACTGAATCGTTGGCTCTTGGTTCTGGAAAGTATGACTTAATGCTCGAGGATTCCTCGGGGCATGTGGTTCGTCTCCTGTACGGAGCAGTTAGCATTATCGACACTTATTCTTTGGATGACTAATGGGTGCGGTAATCAGACTGGTAAATGGAAGCCGCGCTACGGCGAGGGAAAGACGCTATGTAGCAAAAGCAACCTGCGCAACCAGTCGAGCTCGAGCTATTCAAAATCACACATTTGGCGGTAGTCCATACGACGGAACATATGAAATTACGCCAACCGATTATGAGCAATACCTCGACACCGCAGGAAAAGTTATGCGCGACGAGGTAACGGTTCACAAGGTCCCATATTTTGAGACCGGTAATGAAAGCGGAGGGTTTACCGTCTCTATTCTGAGCTAAGGAGGCTCGCATGCCTAACCAGTATGTAAACAAAGTTGTTTATGGCGGCAATACGTTAATTGACTTAACCGCCGACACCATTACTGTTGATAAATTAGCCAGCGGCATTACTGCTCATGACAAGTCTGGCGCACCTATCACAGGTACTAACACCTTCGACTCGGACACTAGTGACGATACCGCTGTTGCGTCCGAGATTCTCGCCACCAAGACGGCTCATGCTCGTGGTACCGCCATCACGGGTACCATGCCGAACCGTGGCGCTGTCACCGGTACCATCACCACCAAGGCGCAGCAGTATACCATCCAGCAGGGCTACCATGATGGTTCGGGTAAGGTGTCCATCAGCTCGACCGAGCAGGCGAAGATTATCGCAACTAACATTCGTCAGGGCGTAACGATTCTCGGTGTCGAGGGCACCATGTCTGGTACCGAGGACATGGATATTGAGCCCGCCAAGACTGTGACCCCGACCACCTCTGCTCAGACGGTGCTTCCTGCTACTGGATACGACGGTATGGCGCAGGTTACTGTTGAGGCGATCCCCTACGTCGAGAGCGACAACAGCGCAGGAGGCAAGACTGTAACCATCGCTGGCGCCGCGTAGGATATTTAAGGAGGTCTTATGGCCGTAAATAAGGTCGTCTACGGCACGACCGTGCTAGTAGACCTCACTGAGGATACCGTCACAGCAGACACCCTCATGCAGGGCTACACCGCACATGACAAGTCTGGTGCGCTCATCACGGGGACGGCAGACATAACCGAGGGTAGCGTCTACCAAGACCAAGACGGCTATCTGGTCGTGGACGATTCCGAGTCATCTGCACCGCAGGGCAACCTGACCATCACCGCGAACGGCACGTATGATGTGACGCAGTACGCAGGGGCGACGGTGGATGTCGTCAAGACGTACACGGCGACCATCAGTGGCACGGGTAACAGCGCGAAATGCGTGGTGCGCAAAGCTGGCGACGCAATCGATTATTATACCGATGGTAACACTTTCACATTCACCGAGAACGATGACTTGGAAATACATTTTGCTGCACCGTCGACGGCTTATAAAGGTCACGTAACGGTGAACGGCATTGAGTCGGATTCTACTATAACGTATATAAAAACCTACATAGTGTCGAAGCCGCGCACCAACCTTACGATAGAGCTTTCGTACTCGCCATCCTCGGACACATACGTCAACATAGTTATCCCACCCGCATTGGTTGGAGACGTTGACGGCGGTGGAGCGAGGAGCATCGGAGGATATTCCTTCGCCAACGTGAGGGGCATGTCTGAGACGGACTTGAAGAACTTCATACAGAGAGGTAGCACCTTCACCGATATCAACTGGCCCGATGGGTTGACTAGTATTGGGAGCTACGCTTTTGCTGGATGTAGCCACTTCAACCCGTCAAGTCTTCCGAGCAGTTTAACAAGCATCGGTAGCTATGCTTTTATGAGCTGCTCAATCCTCGCCCTGACGTCGCTGCCGAGCGGCGTTACCTCGATTGGCGCGAATGCATTTTCTGGGTGCAAAAAACTCGCCCTGGCATCCTTGCCGAGCGGCTTAACGACAATCGCTGACTATGCGTTCCAGAACTGCAATCTGCTTGCGCTCACGAGCTTGCCGAGCGGAATAAAAAATATCTTTGTGTACGCTTTTTTGAACTGCTATAACCTTGCCCTAACATCGCTGCCGAGCAGCCTAACGGCGATTCAGAACTATGCGTTCTCGTGCTGCGAGAGCATAACGTCCATAAGCTGCGACGGCGAAATAACCACGCTGGGGTATTACGCTTTTAACGGTAGCAGCAGCCACCCGATGCAGCTGGAATCGGCGAGCTTCCCGAACATGTCAGCCTCAAATCTGTACAACACGTTCGGGAGCACCACGGACGCGAATGCATGCCAGCAGCTCGCGTTCTGCGACATTGGTAGCACGTCGGCAATCGCCTCGAACGCATTCAATAACTGCTACGCGCTGCAAACCCTTGTCCTGCGCAAGTCGGATTCAATCTGCACGCTGTCAAACGTGAACGCGTTTACCAACACCCCAATGCGCGGTTATAACAGCCTGACGGGCACGGTCTACGTCCCATCCGCGCTCATATCTACGTACCAGACAGCGACCAACTGGAGCACGCTGTACAACGCGGGCACCGTGACGTTCGCAGCAATTGAGGGGAGTGAGTACGAACGTGATTAAGACAGAGACGCTTACCATCAACAGCGTGCAGTTCATCCGCACGTACTCCGATTCCGGGCGCTACGTCGTGCGCGACGGCGTTTCCTACGACGAGGCCATCGACCCCGCAGAGCTGGGGCGCACCTACGCGGAGGGCGACCTGATCCCCGTCGACGGCGATGAGTCGCTAGAAGTGCTGGACATACTGTTGGGAGGCTCCGATGATTAGCCTTGAGAAGGCGCGGAAGATTCGCGCAGTCATGGAGCAGAGCGCCGCCACGCTGGACGATGCCGCAGCACTGGACGTGGTGCCGATGTTCGCAAAGTGGTCACCGACCGCAACATACGAGACTGGCGAGCGCGTTAGGTACCACGGCACGCTCTACAAGTGCTTACAGACACATGCGGCGCAGGAGACGTGGACCCCCACTGACGCCACGTCACTCTGGGCGCAGGTGCTCATTCCAGACCCAGAGGTGATTCCTGAGTGGGTGCAGCCTGAGTCAACCAACCCGTACATGAAGGGTGACAAGGTGACGCACAACGGGCAGACGTGGGTGTCGCTGGTCGACAACAACGTGTGGGAGCCAGGCGCTATCGGCACGGAGGCCCTGTGGGAGGTGGTCGAATGAGCGACAACCTAACGGTCTTCGGCATCGACTACACGGGCGTCACTGGCATTAAGGCTAAGGGCACGGGCAACGGTACTCTGACTTATATTCGTCCTGCGGGAACCAAGTCCATCAGCGCTAATGGCACTGGCATAGACGTGACACAGTATGCGAGCGTGGACGTGGCGGTACCTACGGGTGGAACACCTACTCTCCAATCTAAGTCAGTCAGCTACACGCCATCGGAGACGGCGCAATCCGCCACTGTCACGCCAGACAGCGGCTACGACGGTTTGTCCGGCGTCGTCGTGAGCGTAGGGGCAATTCCGTCCGACTACGTAGGCAGCGGCATCACGCAGCGCAGCTCAAGCGACCTCACGGCATCTGGTGCCACTGTGACCGTCCCCGCTGGCTACTACTCCGCGCAGGCTTCCAAGGCCGTCGCAAGCGGCACCGCTGGCACTCCCACGGCCACCAAGGGAACCGTCAGCGACCACTCCGTCTCAGTGACCCCATCGGTGACCAACACGACGGGCTACATCACTGGTGGCACCAAGAGCGGCACGGCTGTGACCGTCAGCGCCTCCGAGCTGGTCTCTGGCACCTACACGGTCGGCGCGAGCGGCACCCATGACGTGACCAACTACGCATCGGCAAGCGTCGCGTCGGGCGGGGCAACGGCATCCGCGACAAAGGGGGCGGTGAGCAACCACAGCGTCACGGTCACGCCCTCTGTGACCCGCACGGCTGGCTACGTCACCGCCGGCACGGCCAACGGCACGGCTGTCACTGTCTCAGCCTCCGAGCTTGTCAGTGGTAGTCAGACACTCACCGACAATGGCACGGTGGACGTGACCAACCTCGCAAGCGTTACGGTGGCAATCCCCATCGTGACCTACCACACGTCATCAAGCGCACCGACAAGCTCCCAAGGCTCGGACGGTGACCTCTGGCTGGTGACGGCGTAATGGCTACCGAGCAATTCACGGTCACAAGCTATCCGGCGAGCTACACCACGTCGGGCAGCATCAGCGGCACGAAGTATCGCAACGCGATCGGAAAGGGCTCCGACACGTCAGCCGTGACGGGCAACGACTACTGCTCGTCGCGCAACAGCTACGCCAACATCTACTACGCCTTCGACTTCTCTGAAATCCCGGACGGCGCAGAGATAGTCTCGGTCGAGTGCTCCGTCA